>Ga0182742_1000953_pt1 | contig 40360 bp, 31 predicted proteins | sample eDN5th37CBELigMG_FD_128880 | JGI IMG/M metagenome (GOLD analysis project Ga0182742, IMG submission 128880) | Enriched Miracle-Growth compost microbial communities from Emeryville, California, USA - eDNA 5th pass 37_C BE-Lig MG (version 2)... ... | reverse complement strand
TGACCCGCAGCGGACCATCCCGGGGCTGGAGCATATATGAGCCGAAGCAGGAAACGGGTGTCGCTCCATGAACTCCATTTCTAAGCATCCTCACTCCACAAACCGGAGCGGGCATGTCCGGCCCTAAGGCGAGGATGACGATGAACGAAAATGCCGAGATCCGACTGACCGCCATGCAGCTTCTTGAGCGCATGTTTGAGGTCGAGATGAAATTCATCCGATCAGGGTCGGACGATGTGAACGCTCTGGCCGAAGCCTTTCATCCCGGTGTTGTGGTCCATGAGCCGACATCTCTGCCTTATCCAGGCGACTGGAAGGGGCTGGACGGCGTTGGAGCTCTCTTCCAAAACATGCGGGAGGTTTGGAGCGATATGAAGGTTGAAGACCTTACCGCGGCGCGGGAAGGCGACACCGTCTTTATGGCCTGTACCCTCCACCTGACGTGCCGCACGAGCGGGGTGGCCATCAAGCAGCCCTTCGCGGAGGTCTTGCATTTTCAAGGTGAGCGCCTGATCGAGGCGACACCCTTCTACTACGATACCAGTGAGATCATATCGGCTCTCAGGTAAGAGGGGCCGACAGAGTCAGAAAGCCAGCGACACAGCGATTCGTCGCGCTGCTGCTGTGTCGCTCCGCAGTTCCATAAAGGGTGCCATCGGAATTACGTGTACCGGGCAAAACACTGACTTTCAGATCCGAAGAGGCGTATGCTGGCTGACCTTGTGAGAGGAGGCTGTGATGTTTGCGAGTCTACTCTGCCTTCTGGTCCTCACGGCACTGGCAAGCGCCTGTTTGGCTCGACCGCTCCGCTATCCCGCGTCCTCGCCGTCCTGCCGTCTGGGACGGCAGCCCATGCCGGATCTGAATGCGCTAATCCTTCGCAGCAGCCCACGCGTGTTCGCGACCGGTCGCCTGATCAAGGGCCTCTACTACTCCGAGACCCCGGAAGGGCTGAACGCCATCGCAGCATTTTACATGGCCTGTGACCAGCTTCTCGAACGAAAGCCATTCTTGATCATGGACTTTCGCTTCAGCCAGTTCTTCCTTGACGGTGATCGGGATGGCTGCGTTGACGCGACCGGGACACTGGCCCTGCCGGAGATTGATCCGGCGGATTTCCTGCCTGCCGTTGATGGAGCTGAAGAACTTTGTAACGAAGACCTCATCGGCCAGCGCGACCTCAATGATTTGGGCGCGGTACCATAAACGATCTTCCGCGAAATTGAGCATGAACCGAAAACTCGGAAGGTTGCCTACTGGCACGTTCCGGAAGTAAGCCGAATTTCTGCAAAGGCGCGCTAAGCGGACCTTCACTTGGTTCACCCAACGTTACACTTTGGCCAAAGTGGAGGCCCTCAACAGGGTCCACCTCACGTCTCTTGCATGTCAAATGGTTGGACTAAGGCGGGTGCTCATCCGCGGTATGAGCACCCGCCTTACTTCGCCTCTAACCTGATTTGCAGTCAGTAGTCCCAGAAGACCGGGACCCAACGAAAGGCGTCGCCGTCGACCGCCACTCGTCCGATAGACGGGAACGGCAGGTGGGTAGCCACCAACTGTTCGCCAGTCTCCGCCAACTCCCGCAACAGACGGACCCGAACACGGGCCGCCTCTTCTGGATCGTGTTCGAAACCGTTGTGCCAGTCGGGGTGGTCGAACCCGACCGCGAAAACGGCGTCGCCGGCAAACGTCAGCCGATCGCCGCCGGATGTCAGGCGGACCACACTGTGTCCGGGTGTATGACCGCCAGTGCGATGAACGATGACGCCAGGCGCCACCTCGTGTTTCTCATCGAACTGCCGCAGTTGGCCACGGAACTCCTCGGCAAAGCGCTTAGCGGTGGCCCTGAGCGCGTCTGGAAACCCCGGCGGCATATAGACATGGGTAAAGTCGGGCGCCTCCCAAAACTTGACCTCGGCGGCGGCCACGTGAATCCGGAGGTCCGGACGTAGCCGGTCCTTCACTCCCTCGACGAGAAGCCCGCCGATATGGTCCATGTGCATGTGGGTAAGCACGACGTCGGTCACGGAGGCAAGATCGATGCCGGCAGATTCCAGTCGTTTAATTAGCTGCCCAGCGCGCGGCAAGTTCAGGTCGGGGTCCAAACCCAGCCCAGCGTCGATAAGGATGGTTTGATCGCCGCTACGTACCATGACCACGTTCAGCGCCCAGTCGAAAGCATCTTGCGGCAGGAACATGTCGTTCAGCCAGGCCGCTCGCGTCGCCGCGTCGGCGTTGTGTCCCAGCATTTTGGTCGGAAGCGGTAACACCCCATCACTGACCACCAGCACTTCAATATCGCCGACACGTACCGCGTAGCGTGACGGAACCAACTCTTCGGGCCCACGTGTACTGGAGAGTAAGGTGTTGACTAAGCTCATGTTCGCCTCCTGCTGACCTACCGCTTTCAAACGCGGTATCGACGACACTACGTTGGGGTTTGTTTGGGGTCGATTGGATCGAGGATGAGGGAGAGCCATACCGCAGTATAGGTCCTGTTAATCAGTGCACGGCATCGGATTGGGGCAGTCTTCCTCGTTCTTGGTAGGGCCGATCGGCGAGCAGTCGGACAGGTGTCGACTTCACAAGGTGAGTGTTCGCTGCATCGGTAAAAAGCGCTTCAGCAGCCACGGGACAGAGCGACTGGCTTCAGTGCAGGATAAGAAAACTGAGGGATGAACCAAGAGGCCATTCAGATCTGAAGACGACAGCTAACAAGTGATGACGTGCCGTTGGAACTGCCCAAGAAACGCGCAGCGGCCTAGTCTCATATAAATCCCTCATAGCCTCATTTGCGAAGTTCGGATGAGATAGATCGTGGGATAGAAGGCGGAGGCCCATGATCGTCGAGCGAACAATCGTTTCAGGATTAGCGAAATACGGGCGGTGGTGGAGTTCCATCGTACTGGCGCTGTTCTTTTCCCTGTCGCCCCTTTGTGTCGTCGCTTGCGCACAGGTCAATGCGCCACCTCCGCCCGTGCAGGAGTTTGTCAAGCTGCTTGACGATCCTGCGGTACGCTCTTGGCTGGAGCAGGCGCGGAACATGCCGGAAGGATCCACCCCATCCCGCGAGGTAACTAACACTGAGCAGGTAGCCAGCCGACTGTCTCGTGTCCGGGCACATCTGACGTCAGTTGCCGCGGCGCTCCCTCAACTTCCCGCAGAGTTGGATCGCGCATCGGATCTCCTGCTACAGGAGCTTCGGGATCGGGAGCACTTCTCTGTGGTGGCACTGATTGGCGTGTTTGCTGCGCTGGGTTATGTCTCCGAGCGGGTGTTCTGGCGCACGACAAAGCGCAGTCGCGTCTGGATTAGCTATCATCCCATGGCCACAGGCGCCGACCGTCTACGCATGACCGCCATGCGCCTGGGCTTCGGTCTGATGCAAGTGATCGCCTTCGGATTGGGCAGTATTGCAGCCTTCCTTCTCTTCGATTCGCCACCGTTGCTGCGCCAGGTGATGATCGCCTACCTGGCGGCGGTAGTGCTCTTTCGCTTAACCTTCGTCGTCGGTCGCGTGATGCTCGTACCAGACGGCACCGCGGGATTGAGCGATCAGGAGCGGTTCCGCGCCGTGCCGATGCCGGCCGAGCATGCCCGCTTTTGGCAGAGCCGCTTGGCGCTGTTCGTCGGATACTGGGCGTTTGGGCACGCCAGCGTGGAGCTTCTCGGGGTGTTCGGCCTTAGATCGAGCCTGCAGGACGTGGCGGGCTACATTCTAGGGCTGGGGTTGCTTGGGATAAGCCTCGAGGCGATTTGGCAAAGGCCTCATGCCGATGCAGTGCTGGCGCACCATGCTTGGAGCGAAACCGGTCAAAGTATCCTGCTGACCGCCTATGGCGTCGCGCTTTGGTCCCTGTGGGTCGCAGGGCTCGGGCGCCTGTTTTGGCTTGCGGCGGTTGCCATTGCCCTGCCGAAGGCGATTCGGGTTGGGCAAAAGGCGGTGGCTTACCTGGTGCGGCCGACGACTAAAGAGCACGCACCCAGGAAAGGCGTCCTTGAGGTGGTCGTTGAGCGTGGGCTACGCACTGCTTTGATCCTTGCTGCGGCGCTGTTCCTGGCGAGCGTCTGGGGTATTGATCTAGTGGCCATAACGGAAAGAGACACCCTAGCAACCCAGTTGGTTCGTGGGACGCTGACGAGTGTTGTAGTCTGCCTGATCGCCGACCTCCTCTGGCAAATAAGCAAGGCGGCAGTGGACACCAAGCTGACCGACACCATTGTTGCAGAGACCGACCCGGCAGCGGCAGTCCACCAAGCACGGATCCGCACGTTGCTGCCGATCTTCCGCAACATCCTTTTCGTGATCATCGCTGTGCTTGCGGGACTGACCGCCATGTCCGCCCTTGGTGTCGAGATCGGGCCGCTGATCGCCGGTGCCGGCGTCTTCGGGGTAGCGGTGGGCTTTGGTGCCCAGACACTGGTCAAGGATGTGATCTCAGGAATGTTCTACCTGCTCGACGATGCATTCCGGGTAGGCGAGTATATCCAGAGCGGTTCCTTTAAGGGCACAGTCGAGGCCTTCTCCCTGCGCTCAGTGAAGCTGCGCCACCACTGCGGCCCAGTCTATACCGTCCCCTTCGGGCAGCTCGGCGCGGTGGAGAACATGAGCCGCGATTGGGTAATCGACAAGTTCCAGATCGGCGTCGCCTATAGCACGGACCTGGAGAAGGCGCGCAAACTGGTCAAGAGGATCGGGCAGGAGCTGGCGGAGGCCCCTGAGTTCGCCCGATACATGATCGAGCCGCTCAAGATGCAGGGTGTCGAGCAGTTCGGCGACTATGCGATCCAGATCCGCTGCAAGATGATCACAAAGCCTGGCGAGCAGTTCGTGATCCGTCGCAAGGCCCTGGCTCGTATCAAGCAGGCCTTCGACGAGAACGGCATTCAGTTCGCCACTCCAACGGTGCAGGTAGCAGGGGCTGAGAATGCATCCTCCGCAGCTGCCCGACACGTGATCGAAGCTATCAGATCAGCGAGTCCCGCAGTGGAATAGAGTTCGGGGCTCTGCAGGCACGCACGTGTGAGATCGGATACCGTGTCTGGCCGTGCTAATCTGGTGCGGGGCGAATATCAGGAAGCCGTCGGTTGTATCGTAACCACAATTTGTTCCTGAGGGGATGTTGAACACTCGCCTAGCCTCAAGTGGTACTTGCTATTCGCCAAAAGAGTAGGGTGGGCCGCTGAGCGGCCATGTCGGACGCTCAGCCTTACCGCCGTTAACAGCTTGCTCGCGCTCACGCGCAAAATGGCGCAAGCTGATTGACGTCTTAATCAATCGCAACATGCGACAAGAACGAGAGATCCGCGCCGTCTCGATCTGTCGATCTGCTGACGGATTCCCATTCCGCGGCCGCTTTATCGCGCGCGTTGTCTCCTCTGCGCACAACGGTAAGCGCATCGCTCCCGAGAAGAAGATGATTTGGAAGCCCATCCCTGCGAGAGAGATCGAAGATAACGCGTGCGTATTTCTGCAAGTCCCCAATCTCGTTGCCAGCGAGCTGACGGGCCGCTGCGAGATTATGCCCAACAGTCGTTTCATAATCGGAACTTACATCTGCAGTGTCAGTCGTGGCGAAGCTTGCCCAGTTCGTCTGCATGCTCCCCGGCTCGACCGCAATCACCTGTACGCCGAAGGCACTCACCTCTCTAGCGAGCGCCTCCGTGAATCCGCCAACGGCAAATTTGGCTGCCGAATATGCAGTCATGCCTGCTGCGCCGATTCGGCCAGCTCCAGAGGAGATGTTAATGATATGGCCTGACCGCTGTTGGCGCATTGTAGGCAAGGCGGCACGTGTCAGATTGACTACCCCAATGAAGTTTGTATCGATTTGTGCCTGGAAGTCTTCTGACGACGTTTGCTCGAACGGCGCAATCTTTGCAAACCCAGCGTTGTTAACGAGAACATCAAGCCGACCAAAGGCATCGATTGCTCGCTCAACAGCGGCATCAGCCGCGCTCGCGTCAGTTACATTCAAGGCAAAAATGGCGATGCGACTCCCATATTGTGCTTGCAGCGTAGACAGCTTTTCAGGCTGACGAGCCGTTGCCAACACCTGATCGCCCTTTGCGAGAGCGTATTCAGCGATGGCCCTTCCGAGGCCCGCCGTAGCTCCTGTCACCAGCCATATCTTTTGCATCTTAGGCTCCTAGTTCGCGACCGAGCAAGCGGTCATCTAATAATCTTGGAAGAGTCAGAACGGCGCGCTGAGATGTCGCCCCAAAGCATTCCCCAGCCAAGTTTAAGGTACTTATAGGTCTTGGCTCGATTTCACGCGATCATCTCTGTGCCATGTCTCCCAAATCTTGCATAGCGCCAGTGGGAAATTCCATTTGTGGGCCCGAAGGAGCCCTGGGCAGAGGTCTGTCCGGATCATCTCTTCTCGTTATTTATGCCTACACCCAGAAAGGCACTGCCTCATATATTAGCCGGAACGTACGACGTCGCACTATCATGGGCGAACAAAGGTCTGAGCGAGTTGCCGACTCTCGCACTCGCAGCTTTGAATTCTTGCCGCAAGTGATGCACATGCTTGCCGAACGCCAAGAAGAGCGCTTGTTTCGCGACTTGGGCTAATTTCTTCCTTCTCTGCACATCTCGACTATCGGTGACGGGGTGAAACTCCAGCGGCAGGCGGATCTAGATGCGAGAAATCAAAAGTTCAGGCGATCGGATGTGAATTCGGACTTGAGTCCGCTGGTCTAACCACGAAAGATCGAGTGAATCGCGGTGAGGAGAACCCGACTGCCGCGAGCGTCTGACGTCGTCTCAGCTGTACTCGAAGGAGAGGGCTGCCATCGCCGAGGCAGCGCGCTCGTCAGAGTCCGCGTCAGAATGGGGCGTTCTGCAAGCAAAGCAGCCAGTGCTTGCTGTTTAATTTCATAAACGACAACGTTCTCCACGGCTTCCAAGGTGCAAGCGTCCTCGACATCCGCGATCAAACCAGTCCCTCCATAGCAGTCGCCAGGTGCGAGACGGCCGAGTTCCTCGTGATCCCTACGCATTGAAATGATGCCGGAGCGCACAATCGTCAGGTTGGCCGCCGGCTGATCACGACGAGCGATCACCTCGCCAGAACTGAACTCACGAACGATCACAGCCTCTGCTAAAGCCTTCTTTTCATCTAGATCAAGAGATTGGAAGATCGGGACGGCCTTGATGAGCTGGAGAGGTGTTACAGGCAGCGGCTCGGCGCTCTCCTCGGTTGGGAGATCGCGTATTGCCACGAGAGCATTGGATGGCGTAGCAAGAAGCAGGCCGTACGATTTACAATGGCGGTAGACGAGGTCGAGAATCTCATTCTTTGCGGCGATGCGGTGGGAAATTCCTGCTACCCAGAATTGCAGTTCAACCTCGAGTGCGACAGCGTCCAATGTCTTGAGAGACACGAGAGGAGCAGGCTCCTTGAGGGCTGTGCTGGAGTTCGAGAGAACTACCTTCATCACGTCGCACACGACAGACGGCATGCGTGTCGGCGCAATCCTGACGATGACGCTCATTCTGTGCGTTTCGGACGGACGGTTCACGTTTTTGAGCACGAGCTTCGCCAGAACGCTGTTGGGCAGAACGGCGATGTTGCTTTCGGCAGTTAGAATATGGGTCGACCGCCACGTGCTTTCGACGACACGTCCTTCCGTGCCATCACTGAGGTCGATCCAATCCCCCAGCGCATAGGGGCGTCCAAGGGTCAGGGCGATGCCGGAGAACACGTCGCTCAGCGTATTCTGGAGTGCGAGGCCGAGAATGATCGCGACGACCCCGGATGTCGCCACGAGGGTTCCGATCGGGACGCCGAAGACGAAGGCGAGGACGGAAAGACCCATGCCCAAATAGACGACGCCGACGATCAAGTCCTGGACAAGGCGGGCCTCACGCGGCTTGCCATTGACAATGAGGTAAAGGCGGACGATGCCGATGATGGCCCATGCTAGATGCACCCACCACAGGATCTTCGCGGACGTCAGCAGCAGAGCATTCACGTCTCGCGCGCCGCCGTCGGCATAGCTCAAGGGCGCCAGATGAGCGTGGATGAGAGCAAGGGTCATGGCTCCGAAAAAGACAAGCTCGACAAGCATTCGCTCATTCGCACGCGCCTGCGGAATCAGGTGCCATACGATGATGCCGATGACACCGAGGGAGAACAGTGGCATGGCCGGATCGGCAAGCATTGGGGGAAAGGACATCGGTTCACTCGAATTCAAAGTTGGGTTACGAAATCCGAAAATCGCGGGGCCCGAAGGATCAGCTCACGGCTGCGGCTTGCCCAGCCGGCCCATTATCACCGCCATGCCTGCTCGCATCAGCTATACCGAGGTCTAGAACCTGAATTGGCCCAATTGTCTGGGGGCCAAGTGAGTCTAAACGTGAGGATCAGGCCGACTATGCTCTGCTGCACAGAGCGAGCGATTTGAGCCTGCAGGACGCGACCAGACTTCTCATCTGCCCGCTCGTCAGGACTATAAGGATTGCGGACCTAAACCTTGGTATAGCCGCAACTGAACCTCGGATCGTGTCGCCAGCAAGGCTGCCGGCGCGTAGAACATCAGCATTGCTCGGCTGGAATGGCCTGCCGCTGAGACCGACGAGAATTGCCGTGGCGGTCCGCAACCTGACCGCCTCTCCGATCATGCCTGCGGCCGCTTCTGCCGGGGAGCCAAATCGGTCAAAGCGGCGTGAGCGTCAGAAGGCCGAAACCTTGCCCTATTCAGCACAGGAGTGGATCCAATGAAGGTTGTTGTGGTTGGTGGAACCGGCTTTATCGGCTCAAGGCTCGTGACGATGCTGCGAGACCGCAGCCTGGATGTGGTTGTTGCCTCGCCATCGGCGGGGGTCGACACGATCACCGGCGAAGGGCTGTTCGACGCGCTGAACAATGCTCAGGTCGTGGTGGATGTCTCGAACTCGCCGTCGCCGCAGGATGATGTCGCACTTCGGTTCTTCAATATGTCGGGGCAGCATCTCTTGGCCGCCGAGGAAGCTGCGGGTATCAAGCATCATATCGCGCTGTCCGTTGTCGGGACGGATCGCTTGCCCGAGAGCGGCTACTTCAGAGCTAAGATGGCGCAGGAGAATTTGATCCGCGGGTCACATGTCCCCTATACGATCCTGAGAGCAACCCCGTTCTTCGAGTACATCACGGGGATTGTTGAAGATGCGGCCAATGGGGATGTGCTTCGTCTCTCCCCGACTTCTATCCAACCCATTGCGGCCGACGATGTGGTGGTGGCCTTGCGGGATATAGCGCTGAGCCGCCCACAGAACTGTGAACTCGAAATTGTCGGCCCTGACAGGTTCCGCCTCAACGAACTCGCGGAGCAAATTCTCACAGCGAACGAGGATCCTCGGACGGTGATCGCAGACGAGAAGGCTTTGTACTTCGGAGCCGTTCTGCGGGACGATACCCTGGTCCCGGGCGACCATCCGCGGTTTGCGCCAACGCGGTTCGAGGACTGGATCAGGCTGTACATTGCCCAGGAATTGGCCCCCGCCTTCTGAATATCCAAAACGAGCGTTGGCCGCGCGGAATGGTCGCCGCCACAATGCCCTGACGGCCTCTCAACGGCAGGCATGGCCATCAGTCGCCTTCAGCATAGCACGATCGGATCATGACATGAGGGATTTCAGCACCTACAGACCTGGAAGCCGGTTCGAGCGCTGGATCGATGGGAGGCTGCCCGTCATCCGCTTCGCCCATGATACGGCCGTGTCCTATCCGGTCCCGCGAAATCTAAACTACTTCTGGACGTTCGGAGGAATTCTCACGTTGATGCTGGCCTCGCAGATCGTGACCGGTGTCTTTCTTGCGATGCACTATGTGCCGAATGCCGCCCTGGCGTTCGATTCAGTCGAACGCATCATGCGCGACGTCAATTATGGCTGGCTGATCCGCTATCTGCACGCCAATGGCGCGTCGATGTTCTTCATGGCCGTGTACATCCATATCTTCCGCGGCCTGTACTATGGATCCTACAAAGCACCCCGAGAGATCATCTGGGTTCTGGGCATCACGAACCTCTTGATCATGATGGCCGCCGCGTTCATGGGCTACGTGCTTCCCTGGGGCCAGATGAGCTTCTGGGGCGCCACCGTGATCACGAACCTCTTCTCGGCGATCCCGGTCGTCGGCGAGACCATCGTGAGCTACCTCTGGGGCGGCTATTCGGTGGGCAACCCGACGCTCAACCGCTTCTTCTCCCTACACTACCTGCTGCCCTTCATGCTAACCGGCACCGTCACATTGCACATCTGGGCGCTTCACCATGTCGGGCAGAACAACCCGACCGGCGTCGAGATCTCCGACTTCAAGAAGGATACGGTGCCCTTCACCCCCTATGCCACGATCAAGGACACCTTCGCCATTGTCTCCTTCATGGTCTTTTTCAGCTACTGGGTGTTCTACATGCCCAACTATCTCGGCCATGCGGACAACTACATCCCGGCGAACCCGGCCGTGACGCCCGCGCACATCGTTCCGGAATGGTACTTCCTGCCGTTCTACGCGATCCTGCGCGCCATCCCGGACAAACTCGGCGGCGTGGTCGCCATGGTTCTGGCGATCCTCCTCGTGGCATTCCTGCCCTGGCTTGACACCTCTAGGGTGCGCTCGATGCGCTATCGTCCGGTCGCGCGGCCGTTGCTCTGGATCTTTGCTGGCAGTTTCGTAGGCCTCGGCTACCTCGGCAGCATGCCGGCGGAGGGCGGATATGTGATCGCCGCACGAATGCTCACGGCGCTCTACTTCGGATACTTCGTCGCGCTGCCGGTAGTCGGTCTGCTGGAGCGTCCATTGTCGCTGCCCTTATCCATCAATGAGCCGGTGCTCGTGGGGCAGCCAATCAAAGACCGAACTTCGTTACCACTGAATGAGACCCAAGAGGAGATGATCAAACGCAAGGTGGCGCAAACCGCCAGGTAGGGGTACCGCTCGACCCCAGATCATGCCCGCGCACGGAACCACGCCGCTCTGTGGAGAGAGCACTCCCCGCACCCAGTCTATACTACGTTATTATGGAGCGTGGAGGCGATCCGAGAAGCTCGCGCGTCCCTGTCTCATAGATTTCCATGAGGTGCGATCAGAACCCGATGTGACTAGGATCGAATCGTGAGTTTGCAAGCCCCATTCACGAGAACCGGTGCTATACAGGCGCTGACAGTCCCCAGGCTTTGCTTGTTTGTGGGAGAAGCCAATGACGGCAGCGCCTGACCTACCGAGCGAACCCGTCTCCGATGACGCGCGTGCGCTGCAGATTCTTGGAAGCATGCCCGGCTTCGCGTGGTCGGCAGACCCGTCCGGACATTTCACCTATGTCAGCCCGAGCACACTGACGTTTCTCGGCCAAGTGCCCGAAGCACTCAACATGTCCGAAGACGAGGACGAGTTCGGCTGGCGCCAGGTCGTGCATCCGGACGACTACGATCGTGTTGCGGCCCGATGGCGGCATTGTCTCAAAACCGGAGAACACTACGACACGGAGCATCGTCTGAGGCGGTCCGATGGCGTCTATCGCTGGTTTCGAAACTCGGGACGCCCTTCGCGCGATGGTCAGGGGCGTATTGTCCAATGGTACGGGACAACGCTGGATATCGAGGACCAGAAGCGGGCCGAGGCGGCGTTGCACAATCGGGAGCGGGAGCTCTCCCAACTCGTCACCATGATTCCGGGCCATGTCTGGCGCCTGACGCCCGAAGGTGAGCCGACCTTCTTCAACAGGCGCATGGTGGATTATCTCGGTTTCGATGTGGCGGATACGGACAGGCTGGAAATGAGCCGGCTTGACGCTCTCATAGCAACCGTCCATCCGGACGATGCGGCAAGGTTTCGCGACACACTGATGCGCTCCTTGGCGACCGGAGACAGCTTCGCCTTGCGATACCGGCTGCGCCGTGCCGACGGTGTCTTTCGCTGGATGTCGAGCCGCGCGGAACCCTTGCGAGACGAGGAGGGGGGCATCGTCCAGTGGTATGGTCTCTGCCACGACATTGACGATCAGGTGCATGCCGAGGAGGCCGTACGGAGAAGCGAGCACCGGCTGAAACAGATGATCGATGTTGTGCCCGCGCATATCTGGTGCATGACCCGCGAGGGAAAGCCGTCCTACATCAACAAGCGTTTCATAGACACACTTGGCGTCACCCTCGCGGACCTGACCGCGTCGGACGGATCGCGGTCCCTGGCTGATGTCCACCCGGATGACAGGAATCGTGTCGAGCAGTCGCTCGCCCGGTCGGTCGAGACAGGCGAAACGTTTGCCATGGCCTTTCGGCAGCGCCGCGCCGACGGTTCGTATCGATGGGTCGAAGGGCGCGGGGAGCCGCTGCGGGACGAGACCGGTTCCATCGTCCAATGGTACGGCGTCTGCGTCGACATTGATGACCGGGTCACCGCCCAGGAGGCGCTGCACAACCGCGAGCGCGAGCTCTCGCAGCTTGTGGACATGGTCCCTGTCCATATCCGACGGTTGTCTCCGGAAGGTGAGCCGACCTTCTTTAACAAGCGGTTGATCGACTTCTACGGGGTGGACTTGGGCGACCTGGAACAACCGGGCGCGAGCCAGCTGGTGACAAACATACACTCTCTGGTCCATGCTGACGATGCAGAGGGCCTGCTGGCTGCCGTGCGCCACTCTGTCACCACCGGCGAGCCCTATGCCATGAAGTACCGCATGCGTCGAGCCGACGGCGTGTATCGTTGGGTCGACGGCCGCGCCGAGCCGCTGCGGGATCAGCACGGGACCATCGTGCAATGGTATGCGATTTCCATTGACATCGATGACGAGATGCGCGCGCAGGAAGCCTTGCGCGATCGGGAGCGGGAGTTGTCCCAGCTTGTCAACATGGTCCCGAGCTACCTCTGGCGGTTGAGCCCAGATGGGACGCCGGGCTTCTTCAACCAGCGTCTCATCGACTTCCTAGGCTTGGACATCGCCGGAGCGGACAAGCCGGACACGAGCAGGTTGGAAGCCTTAATAGCAGCTGCCGTCCATCCCGATGATGCGGCCGGTCTTAAGGAAGCGTTCAATCAATCCTTCGCCACCGGCGAGCGTTTCTCAAGGCGGTACCGTCTGCGGCGCGTCGACGGCGTCTATCGCTGGGTGGAAGGCAGCGCGGAGCCGCTGCGAGACGAGAGCGGGCGTATTATCCAGTGGTACGGACTCACGCACGACATCGACGATCAGCTGCGGGTCGAGGAGGCGCTGAGACAGAGCGAACGGCAGCTGCAGCAGCTGATCGATACCGTGCCGGTTCAGATCTGGTGTGTGACGCCGGTTGGCGAGCCGGCCTACATCAACAAGGCTATGATGGATTACATCGGGCTAAGGCTAGAGGATTTCGACGCTCAAGGCGGGCTGCCCAGCGCGATCAGCACCATCGTTCATCCGGACGACAGGGATGCCTTGCAGCAAGCCCTGTCGCATTCCTTCCGCACGGGTGAGTCGTTCGCGATGAAGTTCCGCAATCTTCGGTGGGATGGCTCCTACCGGTGGCAGGAAGGCCGTGCGGATCCCCTGCGCGATGAGAACGGCCGCATCATCCGATGGTACGGGGCGAATGTCGACATCCATGATTTCGAGACCGCGCAGGAAGCCTTGCGCGAGAGGGAGCGCTCGCTCTGGCAGTTGGTCGAGACTCTGCCGATCATGATCGATTGTGCCGGGCCCGACGGAGAGCCGTTATATCGCAGCAAACAGCTTCGAGATTTCCTCGGTTATGAACTCGACGCACTGGATGGGACCGGGAAGGGTCGCTTGGACGGCACCCTCGACGCTGGCGTTCATCCTGACGATCTGGCCGGCGTTAAAGAAGACTATGCCTATTCGTTGGCGACCGGAGAACCCTATGGGCGCAAACACCGGTTGCGGCGTTTCGACGGAGAGTACCGCTGGGTCGACACGCGCGCTGCTCCCATGCGCAATGCCGAGGGGGAGATCGTGCAGTGGAATGTCGCTTGCCTCGACATCGATGGTGAGGTGCGCGCCCAGGAAGAACTACGCCTGGCGCGAGAGAGGTTGGCGCGTGCAAGCCAGGAAGCAAGTCTTGCGGAGCTTTCGGCGTCCATCGCCCATGAGGTGAACCAGCCATTGGCCGCGATCGTCGCCAATTCCAATGCTTGCCAGCGCTGGCTCATGGCGAAACCTCCGAATCTGGAGCGTGCACAAAAAACGGTCGAGCGCATCGTGCGTGATGCTAATTCCGCCGCCGACGTCGTGAGCCGCATTCGGGCGTTGTTCAAGCAATCCATGGGGACAAGGACCAGAACGGCACCTTCCAGCGTCATGGCTGAAGCGCAGAGCCTCATGACGGAGGAGGCCGCGCGCCGCCGCGTTCGCCTGGAGGTTGTGGTCGAGAGTCATCTTCCACTCGTTGCTATCGATCGGGTCCAACTCCAGCAGGTTCTCGTCAATCTCATCCGGAATGGCATGGATGCCATGGACGCTGTTCAAGGCGACAAAGTCCTCCGCATTTGCGTGCGCCAGATGGGAGGTGCCGTTCAGATTGAGGTCAGCGATCGCGGCCAAGGTATTGAGTTCCCCGAGAAGATCTTCGAGCCGTTCTTCTCGACCAAGGAGAACGGCATGGGGATGGGGCTGGCAATCTGCCGATCGATCGTCGAGTCGCATGGCGGGCGATTGTGGTCACAGGCTAACGATCCGCAGGGGGCAAGGTTCATCTTCACGTTGCCCGTAGACCCGCAACCGGACGTGTGAGGTCCGCATGCCTCCGGGCAATGCATGGATTTCCATAGGGTGCCCTTGGAAGGGGTCGAGAATACCATGGAACATGAGTTCAGCGGCCAAGATGTGATCAGGTGGATGTCTATGTGGTCAGATATCCGGTCTCACAGTGGACGATTGTGGTCGGAGAGGAATGGGCTTCGGGAAGCGCCGTTCGTCTTCGCATCATCGGCTGGAGTGTAGGCGCCGCCATGAATACAGAAGAGCATATCATCTTCATCGTCGACGACGATGAAAGGGTCCGCGAGGCGCTCGGGGAACTTCTGGCCTCACATGGTATGCGTGCTGTCGCGTTCGGCTCGGCCGGTGAGTACGTTCGCGCGGATAAGCCGGATGTCCCGGCCTGCCTCATCCTCGATGTCGAACTGCCGGATATCAACGGTCTCGAGCTGCAGCGTCAGATCGCCGAAGGCGATCATCCGGCAGTCGTCTTCATCACGGGGCACGGCGACATTCCATCCTCAGTGCGGGCGATCAAGCGCGGCGCCGTGGATTTCCTGACCAAGCCTTTCAGCGATGCGGACCTCATGGCGGCCATCGATGCCGCCCTTGCCGAAGATCGGGAGCTTCGATCGGAGCGCGCCGACCTCAATTCACTGAAGCAACGCTACCTCACCCTGACGCCACGTGAACGGGAAGTACTGCCGCTCGTGGTGAGCGGCCTCCTCAACAAGCAGGCGGCCGCCGCACTGGGCATCAGCGAGGTCACGCTGCAGATTCATCGAAGGAACGTGATGCAGAAAATGGCGGCGCAATCGCTTGCGGATCTCGTGCGGATCGCGGAGCGGCTAGGCATTCCGATCACTCACTCGCGCAGGACGGGAGGGGGTGGAGTGTGAGCAAGCAAAGGCCGGTTGTTGCTGTCGTCGACGATGATCCGCGGATCCTGGAGTCGTTGGAGGACCTCTTGGAATCGGCGGGCTACGCGGCCTGCAGCTTCTCCTCGGCGAGGTTGCTGCTTATCAACGGACTGGCAGGTCTCGACGTGCTCATCACGGATATCGGGATGTCGGGCATGAACGGCCTCGAGCTGCGTGACCTGGTGAGAAAGGTGCGACCGGATCTGCCGGTCTTCCTGATCACGGGACGTCACGAGATTGCCGACCAGGGCCGAGCCCAGGGCATCAGCGGGTTCTTCCGCAAGCCCTTCGATTCTCAGGCCCTCCTGGCGGCGATCGGCAATGCGCTGCCACATGAGAGAAGCGGAGAATGATCATGAGAGTTGATCAGCCGAGCCGGCAGGAACCGGCGTCATTGTCACTGCCATTGGCGAGGGATGCCGGGCAGCCCCTCGTCGTCATCGTCGACGACGATGCGTCCGTCCGGGAGGCACTGTCTGAATTGATCCAATCGGCCGGCTTCCAGTCGGTCAGCTTTGCGTCGGCGCACGATCTGCTCGAGACGCGCGTGCTGGACAATCCCGGATGTCTGATCCTCGACGTGCGCATGCCAGGCGCAAGCGGCCTCGATCTGCAGCATTATCTCATTCGCAATGGGAGCCCCAAGCCAATCATCTTTCTGACCGGGCATGGGGACATCCCCATGACGGTTCAAGCGATGAAGGCCGGAGCGGTCGATTTTCTCACGAAGCCGTTTCGCGACCAAACACTTCTGGACGCTGTCGCTGTCGCCATCGAAAGAGATATCACCCAGATGGCCGATGCGCGTCGCGCCAAGGAGTGTTACGAGCGGTTCGCCACCCTGACGTCTCGTGAGCGGCAGGTCATGCGTGAAGTGGCGCGAGGGCGTCTCAACAAGCAGATCGCTTACGATCTCGGCATCAAGGAGATCACAGTCAAACTTCATCGAGGTAACGTCATGCGTAAGATGCAGGCGGCCTCGCTCGGCGAACTCATCCGGGTTTGGGGAATCTTGCCTGAGGATGTCCGGGAAGAGCGACAGCCAAGAGCAATTCTCGATTAAGTGGATCCGCTTCACCGTCAATGAATGCGGCCGAGCAAAGACGAGGGATGATCCCACGCAGGGGAAGCAACTCGAGCCTCTGGGTGCAGGTTCGACAAAGGCTGCTCACCCGTTCGTCGGCCGTGTCTCCCTGTTCCGTCCCAACTGCCCCTAAACTTCGGTCTAGGTAACGTAGACCTAACGAGAGGAAGACCAGGCCACCGGCATAATAGCGCGAACTCCGCTTCAGAGACATGCTTCACGGGCAATGCACTCGCATCAGGGAGACAGCGCATGGACACATCGACCTCGGAATACGCTAAGGCTTCACTGGAAAAGGCTTCGGCTCCACGGCTGAATTATGCGGCCATCTCGTCCGAACTTTTCAGGAAGCTGTCGGATCTCTCGACGGCTATCCGAAAGAGCAGTATCGATGAAACAATCATCAATCTGGTGGAGATCCGCACGTCGCAGCTCAACGGCTGCAGCTTTTGTCTCGACATGCATGTCAAGCAGGCAAAGCTCCATGGAGAGCGCGAACTGCGCCTCTACCATGTTGCGACCTGGCATGAATCGCCCCTGTTCGAACCGCGCGAGCGCGCAGCCCTGGCCTGGGCGGAAGCGCTCACGAAGCTACCCGAGGGCGGGGTGTCCAACGAGCTCTACGAGCGCGTTCGCAGTCAGTTCTCCGACACGGAGCTCGTAGACCTGACCTTCGCGGTCATGGCCATCAATGCCTGGAACCGGGCCGGCATCGCTTTCCGCTCGGTTCCTGGATCGGCTGACAAGATCTACGGCCTCGACAAGGCCGGCTTAATCTGACGCTCAAGACGCCGCCCCAAAACCTCTCGGGTCTCGAACGCGACCGCAAACGCTCTGCAAAACGGTGATTCACGATGAAGATTGCTATCAATGGCGGAACCGGCCTTATCGGTTCGAAGACGGTCGCGCGTCTGCGCGACGCAGGACACGATGTGGTGGCCGCATCGCCGCAAGGTGGCGTCAATTCCGTAACAGGGGAGGGGGTCACGGAAGCGGTCAAGGGCGCACAGGTCGTCGTCGATCTGTCGAATTCTCCCTCGTTCGAGGATGCTGCTGTCCTCGACTTCTTCAGGCGCTCTACGCTCAACCTCATTGCGGCCTCGAAGGCGAGCGGAGTCAAGCACTATATAGCCCTGTCCGTCGTCGGCACCGAGCGGTTGCAGGCGAGCGGATACTTCCGGGCGAAAATGGCCCAAGAGGAGTTAATCAGGAACTCCGGCCTCGCCTACACAATCGTGCATGCGACGCAGTTCTTCGAGTTCCTGGGAGCGATCGCAAACTCTTCCAAAGCCGATGAGAAGGTTGTTGTTCCCGCGGCCTTGATTCAGCCGATTGCCTCCGACGATGTTGCCGACGTCATGGCGGAAGTGGCGCTCCAACCACCACGCAACGGCATCCTCGAAATCGCCGGTCCGGAGCGCTTTCGCATGCGGGACCTGATCGCGCGGTATCTGACCGCGACGGGTGACTCCCGTATCGTCGAAGCCTCGACCGACGTCCCATACTTCGGCGCGAGGCTCGAAGAGGGCACCCTGGTTTCCAACGGCACTCCCCGTCTTGGAAGGATCGATTTCATCCAGTGGTTCGGATCCAGGGCAAAGGCGGCCTGAGCGACCGCCATCCTCGCGACCCGATACGATTGTTCCAGAAAGGCATTACCAATGATCAAAGAACTCAGCTGTGCGGCTATCCTGGTGGCTATGACTCCGGCTGCCGCCGGCGCTCACGACATACGCGCGTCTAATGAGGCTGCCAAGGTCACGATCGTATACGAAAAGGGGCTTCCGAACGTCCCCGGCAAGAGCATGAAGGGCATCCTGGTTGAATACGGACCGGGCGGCTTCGACCAAGCCCACACGCATCCGTCATCGGCCTTCATCTATGCGACCGTTCTGGAGGGCGCCATCCTGAGCCAGGTCAACGATGGCCCGGTGAAAACATACCGCGCTGGAGAAAACTTCTCAGAATATCCGGGCGACCGCCACGGCGTCAGTGCGAATGCCAGCAAGACGGAACCTGCTCGATTGCTGGCGGTGTTCGTCGTCAATACCAATGAGACGGAGCTGCTGACTCCTATCAAGTGAACGCTCGGCGTGAAGCTCGTTCTGGCCCCGTCCTTCGGACGAGTGCCCGCAGTGGCGATTCTGTTTCAATAACAACGCCCTAAGCAGCCGATCCGCAGGCTTTGGGATCTTACGTTTTCACGGATTTGTCACACAAAGTCTTCGTCAATGGAGCCGCGCATGGTCAAGCAACACTTGTTCCATCCGGCCCGGCGGGATGTGATCGGGTTCGGCCTTGGAGCCGCCCTCGTCGCCAGCCTGCCCGCGGCCGCTCAGACAGCAATACGTGTCAGTTCAGAAGATCAAGAGGACACCACTATGGGTACAGTCACCACCAAGGACAATGTCGAGATTTTCTACAAGGACTGGGGTCCCAAAGACGCTCAGCCCATCGTCTTCCACCATGGATGGCCGTTGAGCTCCGACGACTGGGATGCCCAGATGCTCTTCTTCCTGAACAGAGGCTATCGTGTGATCGCCCATGACCGCCGCGGCCACGGTCGCTCGACGCAGGTCAGCGATGGTCACGACATGGATCACTATGCAGCCGATGTCGCAGCCGTCGTTGAGCATCTCAATCTCAGGAACGTCGTTCATGTCGGTCATTCCACCGGGGGCGGAGAGGCAGCGCATTATGTGGCGCGACAGGGGCAGCCCAACGGCCGGGTCGCCAAGCTCGTGCTGATCGGCGCCGTACCACCGCTCATGGTCAAGACGCCGGCGAACCCCAGCGGGCTGCCGCTAGAGGTGTTCGACGGCTTGCGGGCACAGCTTGCCGCCAATCGTTCGCAGTTCTATCTCGATTTTGCGGGAGGTCCGTTCTATAGTTACAATCGCCCCGGATCGACTCCGTCGCCAGGGGTCATCCAGAACTGGTGGCGCCAAGGGATGGCAGGCAGTGCGAAGGCTCACTACGATGGCATCAAGGCCTTCTCTGAGACCGACTTCACCGGCGACCTGAAGGCCATTCATGTGCCGACCCTAGTCATGCACGGCGATGACGATCAGATCGTGCCGGTCGCGGATTCCGCGCTGCTCTCCGTGAGATTGCTGACAAACGGTACGCTCAAGGTCTACGAAAAGTTCCCGCATGGCATGTGCACCGTTCACGCGGATGTGGTGAATGCGGATCTTCTCGCCTTTATCAAAGGCTGAACGAAATCTGCACTAGAGCCTCTGGGTCGGCCGAGTATCCGGCCGATCCGCTAAAGCCGGTACGGGTGTCGTGAGCCGTTTGCGTCACCAATCCAATAGGAAAGGGATGAGAATGTCTGGGATCGTTAACAGGCTGGTCGGTGGTGTCTCGGTTCCAGATACACCAATTGTTGACCGCGCACTCGAGTATGCGCGGCAAAGATGCGAGCCATACCTGTTCAATCATGTCGTTCGGTCTTGGCTCTTCGCCACCCGCCTCGGACAAGTTCAGAACGTCGCACACGACGCCGAGGTTGTCGCCGTCGGAACCCTACTGCATGATATTACGCTCAATGAGCATTTCTCCGGGCCAAGGCGCTTCGAGGTGGAAGCGGCCGATCTCGCAAGTAGCTTTGCAAGAGAAAGCGGCTTCGACGGCCACCGTGCCCAGCTGATCTGGGACAGCGTCGCCCTCAACTCGACCCCTTCGATCGGACTCTACAAAGAAGCAGAAGTCTCCTTGTGTACGGCCGGCATTTGCCTGGATGTAATTGGCTGGCAGTACGATCGCATCTCATCCGAAGAGATGGAGAGAATTGTCGCGGAGTTCCCGCGTCTCGGGATGAAGCATCGTATGACGCGGTGCTTCTGCCACATTGCTGAAGTTAAACCTGAACTGACCTACGACAATTTTGTCAGGGACTTCGGCGAGCGATTTGTTGCGAGCTATAGGGCCCCTTCAACAGTCGACCTTGTAGTGAATGCTCCATTTCGAGAGTGATGTCGTTTCCTGTCTTGCGCGCCACAAGGTAAAGGGCCGAGGTCGCCAAATCTTTGGCCATCTTCAATACCAAGGCTGAAGTGACCGTCTGCGCAACGCCGCATTGTCTTTCGGAAAAGCAGTACATCCTGTGATAGAATTATCAACGAGATAGCTGAAAGTGCACCGGTACGCTTGTCGCTGGTTTTCACTTGTCCTGGTTGAGTGACCAATATGGCGCGAGCATTCCTGTCCAAACCGCAAACGTGGAAATGCCGTATCAAGGACTGGTCAATGTCTGTCAGCTGCTAAGCGTCCAACTATGCTGTGAGACGCCGGACCCAACGTGTGACCGCCCATACCCTTCCGAATGAGGCTTTGGACTAGGGTGCTTTGATGCCAACCAAATTCCTTCGTCAGCTTGCTGCTTCGGACCGCGAGCGTTTCGTTGAAAGCATGCTCGAGTGCGCCACGAACTATGCAATCATTTCTCTGGATCCCCTTGGCCTCATCACGGGCTGGAGTAGCGGTGCTGAAGCGATCTTGGGTTGGGGAGAGGCTGAAGTGCTTGGGAAACATACTGACCTGTTCTTCACGCCTGAGGATCGAGCCGCTGATATTCCGAGCGAGGAGATGGCCAGCGCTCGTCAGACGGGGAGAGCCTCCGGTGAGCGCTGGCATATCCGCAAGGATGGCAGCCGCTTCTGGGCCGAGGGGTGCCTGATGCCTCTTGTGAAGGGAGCCGGCTATCTCAGGATCCTGTGCGACCGCACTGAGCGGAATGTGAGCGATATAGCTAGCGGCACGAATGAAGCTTTTCTGAGGAGCGTGTTGGAAAGCTCGGGCGATTGCATCAAGGTGCTCAGCCTCGACGGACGTCTCGAGTCCATGAGCGCGGGCGGCCAAAATGTGATGGAGGTTGATGACTTCTGCACAATCCAGGGCAGCTATTGGCCCGATTTCTGGGAAGGAGAGGGCAGGGCCGCAGCCGAAGCCGCTATGGCAGTGGCCCACAAGGGTGGTATGGGACACTTCCTCGGTGTTGCCAGGACAGCCAAGGGTTCGCCCCGTTGGTGGGATGTGCAGGTCACTCTCATTCCCGCTTCGGATAGCGCGTCCGGCAAGCTTCTGTCGATCTCGCGCGACATCACGCAGGACCGTGAGCGGCAGCTCGCCCTCAACGAGCAGAATGCGCGCCTGAAGCTCCTGTCGGAAATGGCATCCCAACTCATCAGCGGGTGCGATCCCGACATTGTGCTCGAATCCCTCTTCCAGGCCGCCGCAACTCACCTCAGTGTCGACGTCTGCATTCACCTGACCGTCGATGCTGTAGGGACGCTCCGCTTGCAATCATGTGTCGGTATTGGGCTCGACGAGGCCGTCCGGCTGTCGCGGCTCGACCCCGACGCGACGATCTGCGGGTGGGTCGCGCGGAACCGTTTATCGCTGTACCTCGCTGATGTACAGGAGTCCGAAGAGGCCTATGCCCAGGAGGTGCAGAGCCTCGGCCTGAAGGCCTACGCCTGCAATCCCCTGATTGCTAATGGCGAATTCCTCGGTACTTTGTCATTCGGATCTCGCAATCGACATGCTTTCAGCGTGGAGGATCTCGCGTTCTTCCGTACGATCGGCACCTATGTGGCAGTGATCAAGGAGCGGCAACGAGCGGAAGCGGAGCTCAAGGAAACAGAGGCACGGCTGCGCCTTGCGCTCGAGGCTGCGTCCATTGGGATCTTCGATCACGATCTCACCAACGGCGTGCTGCGCTGGGATGCGCGAACAAAGGAGCTGTTCGGCCGCTCACCGGAGGGCCAGATCCGCTATGAGGACGCTTTTTTGGACGGACTTCACCCGGACGACCGCGAGACCACCGAGCGAGCGGTTCAGGATGCAATAGACCGCACGGGACCCGGGGTCTTCGACGTCGAGTTCCGAACCATCAGCCCGCTCTACGGCAGTACTCGCTGGGTCGCTGCACGCGGGAGGGCGGTGCGCGAACACGGGCGCGTAATCCGCTTCATTGGAACCGTGCGCGACATCACCGGGAAGAAGCAGGCCGAGGAGCAGCTCCGGGTTCTGCATAGGGAGCTTGGCCATAGGCTTAAGAACGTGCTGACCCTGGCTCAGGCGATTGCCACGCAAACGCTACGCAATGCGCCATCGATCGAGCAGGCGCGAAACACCCTCATGGCACGTCTGGTCACCATGGGCCGGGCACAGGACGTCCTGATCGCCGGCACGGTGGCCGGCGCCGACATCCTGACGGTGCTGAGCGCAGCCCTCGAGTCTCATGGTGGTTCGCAATCGAACCGTTTCCGTTTGCATGGCCCCGGGGTTCGGCTCAATTCCAGCGCCGCTCTATCCCTCGCCCTTGTGGTTCATGAACTGGCGACCAACGCTCTCAAGTATGGAGCGCTGTCGGTGCCACAGGGAAATATAAAACTGATGTGGGATCTCCGGACCAACGATCGGGTGCCATGTCTTGAGATGAGGTGGTCGGAGCATGCGGGTCCGCCTGTTGTCGTTCCGAACCGCAGGGGGTTCGGATCGCGCCTAATCGCCCGCGGGCTAGCTGGCAACGTAGATGGCAAGGTCCGCCTCGACTATGCGCCGACCGGCTTGGTCTGCACTCTGACCACTCCGCTGGATGGCTTGACGGAGCCGAGTTAAGCTGTGGCGAGAACCAAGAGCGCAAAGAGCTGCTTCCACTTGCGTGAAGCAGCTTACTTGCCTGTTAGGCCACAAGACTCAAGCGGCGAACAAGGTGCAACCGGCCGGAGTATGCCGCAGTTGTTGCCGGATAAATCGACTGTCTTTGGCCACCGATCCCCGTGCAGCCCGGCATGGGACCTTCATGCCGGGCTACGCTCACGTCTCATGGGTCGATTGATCCAAGCCACGGATCAGGAAAGCGTTATGGAGCTTTCACAGCATCCTCGATTAGTGATGCAACCTCTTTGGGATGAGAGACCATGAGGGCATGAGACCCGCCGTCGACAACCTTGGTCTTTACCGAATGTGCACGTTCCGCCATGAAATGCATCACGGCCGGAGGAACGTTGCGGTCTTTTGAGCCGTAGATCACGTAAGAGGGAAGGTTCCTCCAGGATGCGGCGCCTGACGCCTCGGCAAGGGCCGCTTGCGTCACCGGGCGCTGGGTTGCCGCCATAAGCCGAGCCTGCGCCTCCGGCACATCCGCCGCGAACTGGGCGTGGAACTTTTCATACTTGATGTAGAGGTCCTGATTTCCGTCCGGCAACAGCACAGGGGTGATCGCATCCGCCAGTGTACTGCCGGGGAACATGCCGGACAGCGTGAGGCTGGACTCGCCGGCATCTGGAAGGAAGCCTGCCACGTACACGAGGGCTTTCACATTGGCGTTGCTATTAGCGGCGGAGGTGATGACCGGCCCGCCATACGAATGTCCCACTAAAACGACCGGACCTGAGATCGATCGCACCACGCTCGAGACTGCTGCAGCATCTCCGGCGACACTGCGAAGTGGATTGGCTACGGCAATGGTCCTGTAGCCGTCTCCATTCAGTTCGGCAATCACGGCGTTCCAGCTCGATGATTCTGCAAAGGCGCCATGCACCAGTACGATTGTTGGTTTCACAGTGGGCGCTTTGGGCTGCGCTATCACATCAGCCGGCGCACCAGCAACCGCAGTGAGTAGCATAACTCCGACAAGTCTTTTCACCGGCCTTCTCCTCTCCGAACCATTACGTCGAATAGGGTCAGAGAATGGTTCGGCCCGGCTGATCGGGCTATTCTACGTAGGCCCGAATCGCATGATGCATAGGTCTAGGAGGCCCTCACCCAAGGTTGGACAGTCCTCGTCAGAGTGGATCGAAGAGCAGTTCCAAGGGCTTGGTCAATCGGATCGTTCAGGGTTACTCATCGATTGCGTCATAGGGACATGCTTGAAAAGCGAATGTTGGCTGCCGTCTAAAGTGGGCCGTGCCAGTCGAGCCAAGAGGGTGGCTAACGATCCAAAGTCATCGGCCGCGGTTGAGGAGACGCACCCTATTGAAGTAGAGACAGTACTTATACCTGCGTATAGTAAGTACTCTTCGTTGAGACAGTCGATTGCGCGTCCCTGCGAGTATAGGGTCCTTAGACGGCGGACATTATCAAGGCATCGGGGGCTAAGATAAGGCACCACGGCCGGAGCCAGAAATTAGTAGGGCCCCGGGTAAGCGATGTGAACATGGTTGTTATCGACATCATGAGTGACAAGTAGCGTGTTCGACCCGCGTCTATTGGATGGATGAAAAATGCCCGAACGGGTCAATCAGGATTGGCGTCGCTTCTCGCGTTCTGCGGCCAAGACGATTGCGGCTGCGGAACTTGTGACAAGCTCGAGACCACTAGATGTTGGAGACGAGAATGAATAAGCTTCTAAACAAAATTGCTGTCATCACCGGAGGCAACAGCGGCATCGGGCTTGCTGCTGCCAAGGCTTTCGTGGCGGAGGGGGCTCAGGCCATCATTGTCGGAAGGCGTGCTGAGGCCGTTGCGGTGGCAGTCGACGAGCTCGGTGCTGGTGCTACAGGTCTGGTGGGGGACGTGGCGGACCTTTCCACCCATGCGCGATTGGAGACGCTCATTACCGATCGGTCCGGCGGGATCGACATCTATTTCGCGAACGCTGGCACAAACACGATCACGCCAACGGAGGCGGTGAGTATTGAAGAGTTTGACACCCAATTCGCAACAAACACGCGCGGGGTTTTCTTCGGCGTCCAGAGCGCTCTGCCGCTCATGCGCGAAGGTGGCTCCATCATCCTCACAAGCTCAATCGCGAGTCAAAAGGTGCTCAAGGGACATGCGGTTTATGCGGGCACAAAAGCGGCAATTGAAGCCTTTGCACGGAGCTGGGCTCTGGAACTAAAGGACCGCCGTATACGGGTAAACGTGCTGAGTCCTGGCCCGGTGGACACGCCGATTCTTGCCAAGTTGGGTGTCGCCCCTGAAGCTCGATCTGAATTCGAGGTACAGACGGCGCAGGCAATTCCGCTCGGGCGACTTGGCCGACCGGACGAGCTCGCAAGTGCTGCGGTGTTTCTGGCGTCGGATGACAGCAGTTTCGTGACCGGCATCAACCTCCGCGTCGATGGCGGCATATCGTTGGCATAGCACTCGGCGCTGCAGACATCAGCGCGAGGTCTTCCGGGTCGATAGGCGACAAGCTTGAGTTATGGTTCAATTACCAGCCTCTCTCGCTGCCTTTTCGATGACAAGGGCGACCTTTTCCGGCTGTGAGGCAAAGACAGCATGGCTGGCCTTAATTTCGGTGACATCGCTGCCAGCGCGCTTCGCCATCTGCCGCTCAAGGTCGGGATTGATTGAGCGGTCCTCTGTGGCGACGATTGACCAGCTCCTCTTCGTCTTCCAGGCAGGATCGCCAACTTTTGCAGAGAACGCTTCCTTGGAGGCGAAGACCTGTGACTTCGCGAGGAATGCGGCCTCGTCCTTCGGCAGGTCGGCGGCGAAATCGTTCGCGAAAGCGGCAGGATCAAGATAAAGGTATTGTCCGTCCTTCGTCTCGCGGGTGTTCATGCCGCCGGCCGGCATCGAGCTGGCGAGGCTAAGCAGATTTTCACCTTTGTCCGGCTGAAAGGCCGCGACATAGACGAGGCCCGCGACATTCTGATTGTGTCCGGCTTCGGTGATCACCATGCCGCCATAGCTGTGACCAACGAGCAGCGTTGGACCATCCTGCAGGTCCAGTACGCGGTTGGTCATAGCGATGTCGTCGCTTAGCGACGTGATCGGCTCCTGCACGATCGTGACGTTGAAGCCTCTCTTCTCGAGGACTTCGGTGGCTTTGCGCCAGCCGGAGCCATCGGCAAGCGCGCCATGTACAATCACGATATTCTTCACGTCGGCAGCATGGGCTGCGAAAGCGATCACGCTGGTCGCGAGTGCGAGTGCGAAGGTGGTGACATAACGGCGAGTCATAGATGCAACTCCTGTGTTCGAGGGTGAGTTAAGAGGGCCGTTCAGCCGAAGGTGAAAGCGTAGGCCTCCACCCCGGGATCGAGGAAGCGGATCTCGAAGTCCCGCGCCTCCACGTCGCCGGACTGGCGAACGAGCTGGTAGAGCCTGGTCGAAGTTACTGTGCCGTTGCCGTCGGCATCGATATCTGCACCATGGTCGGCTCCAGGTCTCCTGCCGTCGATCGTCACCTGGAAGCGGACCGTCTTGCCGGACTCACCGGGGCCGAGAACCAGATGCAGGTCGCGGGCGCTGAACCGGTAAACGACACTGCCATTCGGCCGGTCGAGCGTCGCACGGTCCGCCCCGATGGTCCAGGTACCGGAAAGGCCCCATTCGTTGAGGTTCGGCTTCTGGGCCATATATTCGCCGGCGGTATCCGGGCGCAGGTTTCCCTGCGAAGCGAAACTGGTGGCGCGCTTATAGCCGAGATAGGTTTCGCCCGATCGGATGTTCTTCAGATCCGGGCTGGCCTCCGCGCCCGTCGCATCCGGCGTCACCGGTGACGTTGTTGCCATCTCGCTGCCAGCTTCGTGCAGCAGGTCCTGGATCGCCTGCTCGGTCTGACGATAGTTTCCTTCTCCAAAGTGGTGGTAACGGATCTGCCCCTTGGCATCGATGAGATAATGAGCCGGCCAGTAGCTGTTCTCAAAGGCCCGCCAGATCTTGTAGTCGTTGTCGATCGCGACCGGATAGGTGATCTTGAACTCTCCGACGGCTTGCCGGACGTTGTCGATCTTCTTCTCGAAAGCGAATTCAGGAGCATGCACGCCGATCACAACAAGGCCTTGGTCTTTGTACTTCTCGGCCCAAGCACGGACATAGGGGATTGTCCGGACGCAGTTGATGCAGGAATAGGTCCAGAAATCGACGAGCACGACCTTGCCCCGCAGGCTTTCCGTCGTGAGTGGCGGCGAGTTCAGCCATTCGACGGCACCATGCAGCGACGGCGCACGTCCTTCGACAGGCAGGCCGCTGAGGAACGGCTGCGTCGTATTTACAGGCATTATCGTGCTACTGCTGGCGATTTCAGTCGGCACGTCGCCATTGGACTTTGCATGCAACCGGTCAAGCACAGCCTGTTCAAAGGAGGCAGTGCTGGTGTAGGAAAGCCGTGCCAGAAGGCCGGTATCGAGGCCGAGAGCGATGGTGGCGACACCCGCCAAAACCGCAGCACCAAGCATTTGGCGGATCCGTTCGCTGACACCGAGCGAGCGCTTCATGCCGGCAAAAATCTTGCCCCCGACAAGCAATGCGACGGCGAGAGAGGTGGCAGCACCAGCCGCATAGGCGGTGAGCAGGAAGGTGGTTTCGAGATTGGCGCCCTGCAGCGCAGCACCCGTCAGAACGAGGCCGAGGATCGGCCCTGCGCAGGGCGCCCAGAGCAATCCAGTGGCAATACCAAGGACGAAAGAGCTTGCCATGGTGGGAGCGGAATGGGATGGGCTGGAGGCATTCAGCAGGCGATTGCCGAAATCTACGACCGGCTGGGTGACGGTGCGCGCAACGCGTGGCGACAACAGGCTCGCGCCAAAGACGGCAAGGAGCAGGAGCGCCGCGAGGCGCCCGAATTCGTTGGCATGGATCGCCCAGCTGCCGCCGACGGCCGCAAGCGTCGCGACCAGTGTGAACGTAACGGCCATGCCGCAAAGCATGGGCAACGTGCTTCGGGCGAACGGCTGCCCCGCGCGGGCGAAGACGAAGGGAAGGATGGGCAGGATGCAGGGGCTGAGGATGGTCAGCGCCCCTCCGAGATAGGCTATGATTAGAAGCGTCATCATCGTTTCCTTTGGAACCGAGGTTTGAGCTCTGGTCGGCGATGGGGCTCGTCCAGCAGTCGGGCCAGTCTGGTCGACATGACGTATCCCGGATGTGTCCGGGTTCAGGGCGAAGTGTATCGAAGTGTATGACTTACTGCGGGCGGGAACGGGCGATGCAGTCAGCTAATGATATCTGGCGGCCCGGCCGGCGGGACGGTCGTCGAATTGTATCGGAATGTATCGTGGCGGCCCAATGCTACATCAACATTCAATAGCGTGCCGAATGGGACACACCAGCGGTACATACTGCCGGTTGTCTTCCGACCGTGATCAACCCCGGTCGGAGAGAAGTCCGTGTCCAATGAAGTCAATCACCAGCGCCGCCGCTTCTTAGGCGCGGCCGCCGTGACCGCCGCAGCGTTCCAAGTCGGCCTGGCCTCCTCGGCGAAGGCGCAGCCCGCTGCGCCTTCGTCATCGGCCGCTGCCAAGGCCGGGACGCACCTGTCTTTCGAGGCTCTGAAGCAGATTGACGCTGGCGTGCTGAATGTCGCTTATGCGGAGGCCGGCCCCAGGGGTGGCCCAGTCGTTGTGCTGTTGCATGGCTGGCCTTACGACATCCACAGTTTCGTCGACGTCGCTCCGATCCTCGCTTCAGCCGGCTATCGCGTCATCATCCCCTACCTTCGCGGCTACGGACCGACACACTTCCTATCGAAAGATACGCCGCGCAACGGTCAGCAATCAGCGCTGGCTGCCGACATGATTGCGCTGATGGACGCGCTCGGCATCGAAAAGGCGACTGTCGCTGGCTTCGACTGGGGCGCACGCACCGTCAACATCATGGCGGCGCTGTGGCCCGAACGCTGCAGGGCAATGGTGTCGGTGAGCGGCTATCTGATCGGGAGCCAGCAGGCGAACAAGAAGCCCCTGCCGCCAGCGGCAGAGCTTTCCTGGTGGTACCAGTTCTACTTCGCGACCGAGCGGGGCCGTCTCGGCTATGAGGCGAATACGCGCGAGTTTGCCAGGTTGATCTGGCGGACGGCATCACCGGCCTGGAAATTTGATGACGTGACCTTCGAGCGATCAGCTGCCGCGTTCGACAACCCGGATCATGTCGCGATCACCATTCACAACTATCGCTGGCGTCTCGGTCTTGCCAATGGAGAGACAAAATACAATGCCTATGAGGAAGACCTCGCTAAAGCTCCGATCATCGCCGTGCCGACCATCACGATGGAGGGCGATGCCAATGGCGCGCCGCATCCTGATCCGGTACTCTATGCCAAGAAGTTCTCCGGAAAATATGAACATCGCACCATTACCGGGGGCATCGGCCACAACCTCCCGCAAGAGGCGCCGCAGGCTTTTGCCCAAGCTATTCTAGATGTTGCCAAATCTTAAGCCACAGCCGGGTAGAGCGAGGATAATTCTCCGCTTCGCGGCGGTCGCTTCCAGGAGTAAAGAAGAGCAGAGCATACCGTCCGACCCAGCGAGGATGTTGAAGTGTCGTCTATGGAGCATGTCGACCATATTCTGATTGTCGACGACGATCGCGAGATCCGCGAGCTGCTGTCGTCCTATCTGAAGAAGAACGGTTTGCGGGCAACCGGGGTGGCTGATGGCCGCCAGATGCGCACCTTCCTGGAAACCAACGCTGTCGACCTGATCGTTCTCGATGTGATGATGCCGGGTGACGATGGCCTTGTGCTCTGCCGCGAACTGCGCGCCGGCAGGCACAAGGCGATCCCGATCCTTATGCTGACGGCCCGCAGCGACGAGATGGACCGCATCATAGGCCTTGAGATGGGCGCCGACGACTATCTTGCCAAGCCTTTTGCCGCGCGCGAACTGCTGGCACGGGTCAAGGCTGTGCTGCGCCGGACGCGCATGCTCCCACCCAACCTTCAGATCAGTGAGGCCGGACAGATGTTGGCTTTCGGCGATTGGCGGCTCGACACCGTCGGCCGCCATCTCCTTGACCGGCAGGGCACGGCGATCACCTTGAGCGGTGCGGAGTACCGCCTGTTGCGGGTCTTCATCGACCATCCTCAACGCGTTCTTAGTCGAGATCAACTCCTCAATCTGACCCAAGGCCGTGACGCCGACCTGTTCGATCGATCCATTGACCTTCTGGTCAGCCGTCTGCGTCAGCGGCTCGGCGACGACGCGCGCGAGCCGACCTACATCAAGACAGTCCGGAGCGAAGGGTATGTATTGTCCACGCCCGTCGAGATTTTGGAACCGCGGCCATGAGGGGTGGCAACCCTATCCGCTTGTTGACATGGCCAAGCACGCTGCGTGCTCGAATCTTCTTCATCCTCCTCGTCGGGTTGGCGGTCGCTTATGGTCTCTCTTTCGGCGTTCTCTACCTGGAACGCTACATGTCGGCGAAGGCAGTGATGCTCGGGACGCTCGAGAAGGATGTCGCAACCTCGATCGCTGTTCTCGACCGGCTCCCGGCAAACGAGAGAGAAAACTTCATCGACTGGCTCGGCCGCGGCAGCTACCGGTTCGTGCTGGGGGAGGGGCTGAAGGGCGTGCCGGACACGTCACCTCGGAGCGCCGAAATTGTCGCAAGGATTGAGGAGGCGGTCGGCCATCGGTTTCCGTTGCGGGTTGAAGCCATTCCCGGTGATGTAATGCGGCTTCAGGTCCATTTGACACTTAGTGACGGAAGTCCGCTGACGATCGATATCACGCCGCGAGGCGTCATGCCGGTTGCTGACTGGCTGCCTTACGTTTTCTTGCTGCAGATGGTGCTGCTCGTCCTGTGCGCGTGGCTCGCCGTCCGGCAGACGATACGGCCTCTGGGCACACTTGCTGCTGCCGCCGATGCGCTTGATCCGCGTCGGCCGGGGCCTGCTCTCAGTGAGACGGGGCCGAGCGAAGTCGCCCATGCAGCCAGGGCCTTCAACGCTATGCGCGAGCGCATCGCTCACTATCTGGAAGAAAGGGTGCAGATTCTCGCGGCTATCTCTCATGACCTTCAGACACCCATTACGCGAATGCGGCTGCGCGCCGATTTGGCGGACGACTCACCCGAGAAGGACAAGCTCGTGAGCGATTTGAGTGAGGTTGAGCGGCTGGTGCAGGAAGGCATAGCCTATGCCCGCAGTTCTCACGGCAATGGCGAGAAAGCCTCCCGTATCGATCTTTCGTCGTTCATTGACAGCATTGCATACGATTATCTGGACACCGGGAAAGCGGTCACCGTCCTCGGTGCTGTGCAGGGCACGATCGTGACCAAGCCGCATGCGCTGCGCCGTATTCTAACGAACTTCATTGACAATGCCCTGAAGTTTGCCGGCAGCGCCGAGATCGGCGTTGAGCGAAGAGACGGATGCGTTGTTATCATGGTACTGGATCGCGGGCCGGGGGTACCGGAAGACAGGCTGGAAGCCGCCATGCAGCCCTTCTTCCGGCTGGAGCCGTCCCGTAACCGTGAGACCGGTGGCACGGGGCTTGGGCTTGCCATTGCCCAGCAACTGGCGGCGACAATCGGCGGTTCGGTTCGGATCTATAACCGTGTCGATGGTGGACTGGTGGCTGAAGTGACCCTTCGTTGACGGGAGATCCTAACTCCTTGTATGGGACAATCTCGCACCAGCTCGTTGCTACGCTTTGATACACTTCTGGCGTTTCCAGAAATATGCCCGATACGTCGACCTTCCATATCACCCTCTGTCAATGGATGTCGCTGTGTGCGACGGAACAGAGGAGTGTTCCATGACGAAGATCGAAAAGGTCGTTTACACCGGAAGGACCCACACGACCGGCGGGCGCGACGGTTTCGCGCGCAGTGACGATGCACAACTCGATGTCAAGCTGTCTCCTCCGGGCGCAGCCACGCCGGGTACCAATCCCGAACAGCTCTTCGCGGCCGGATGGTCGGCCTGCTTCATCGGCGCGATGGGTCTCGCTGCGGGCAGGCGCAAGTTGAGGCTTCCTGCAGACACTGCTGTCGATGCGGAGGTCGACCTCGGCACCACGGACGGCGCCTATTTTCTGCAAGCCCGGTTGAATGTCAGCCTGCCGGGCCTCGATAGGGACCTGGCCCGGGGGCCCATCGAACGTGCCCCTATTCCAAGGCAACCCGGGGTAACATCGATGTAGAATTGAATGTCGCGTGAATGTTACTCCCCATCAATGGAGGTTTCGATGAAGCGCATCATCGCCGGCATGCTGGCGCTCGGCATTCTTACGGCACCTTGTGCTTACGACGTAGTCTCATCAGAGCCATCACCGCTCGCAGGCCTCTTCGCAGTGTCAACAGGTTTGTTAAATCACAACATTAAACCTGACCGCGTCGGCAGCCTGTAGTTCGTGGAAAATGCTCCCACGAACGGATACGACGTTGAATGAGGCGCTGTTGCAGACAGCCGCCTCATTCGTCCGCTGTTACCTGGAAGGAGCGCTTCAATGCCGTCTTCACAGCTTTATAAATCGATTCGTCGCTAAATGGCTTGTACAGACAATCGACCGAACCCAACTCGACCAACCGATTCCGCGGCGTCGTCCCTGATGGCAGTGATAAAGATGGTCGGTATCGGCGTACCACGCATCGACAATTTACGATATAAGTCTGGGCCGCTCATCTCCGGTATCACAACATCCAGGATGAGGCACTGAGTCTCGCCTGTGGTGTTTGATGCCAGGAACTCATTTGCAGACGCAAATGTAGCAACGCTGAAGCCAAAAAACGTCAGCAGATCGGGCACTGACTCGCGTATCGATGCATCATCGTCGACAACAGACACAAGCGGGCGGGTATCATTCATCAGGTCCTCACATCACTCTTGGTGGTCCTCCGAATGCCGCTTGGGGATTGCCGGTCTTCCATCTTATCTTGCGAGAGTGGCGGTATCGAGAAGTACATCGTAACGCCAGGCCCATCATTGACCTCGGCCCATAGCCGCCCATTATGGCTTTCGATGATGGAGCGGCTGACTGACAGACCGATGCCCATGCCATCGCTCTTTGTTGTGTAAAAAGCTTCGAAAATCCGTTGTCTACCATCCTGTCCAAAGCCGATGCCGTTGTCGTAAACCGAGAAAAGAACATTTCCATCTTGGTCGACATCCGTTTTGATAGTGATTTCCCTCGGTCTGTTGCTGACAGCATTTACAGCCTCGGTCGCGTTCCGGAGCAAGTTCATGATGACTTGCTGAATCTGAACCCGATCTCCGGTCACCATAGGCAGCGCCATACCGAAGTTAGTTCGCAAGATGACTCTGCTCCGCTGGCGGTCACTGACCGAAAGGGCAATCACCTCTTGCACTGCCTCGTTGAGGTCGAGCGCTTCGAAAGCGATCTCCCGTTTGCTGAAGAGCGCCCGCAGGCGCGCTATTACGTCCGCAGCGCGATTTCCGTCGCGAATTGTCCGGCGCGTCGCTTCCAGGGCAATATCGATAGTCGGTGGATCAGCTGATAGCAGACGCAGGCACGTGCTCGCGTTGGTTATGACACCGGAAAGCGGCTGATTGACCTCGTGTGCTATCGAAGCGGACATCTGCCCGAGGCTCATAAAGCCGGTTGCACGGGTGAGTTCGGTCCGCAGCCGGTCGCTCGCTTCCTCGGCCAAGCGTCGTTGCGTCACATCTTGGACCGCTCCCAGGTCCTCTCTGCGACCATCTTTGCGCTCTATAACCTGGCCAATAACCCGAACATATTTGAGGCCGCCGGTCGGAGTTAAGAGCCGGACCTCGTACTCCGTGCTTGGAACTCCATTCCGTACTCCGGCGATCCTTTCTCTCTGCAATACCACGTCGTCTGGATGTATTCGTTCAAGAACCTTCTCAACTGTAATAGCAGCTTCATCGTCAAACTCGAAAATGCGGAGCAGTTCATCAGAAAATGTCACCTGATCGGAATCTACCAGCCAGGAAAACGTGCCAGTCTGGCTGATGCGCTGGCCAGTTATCAGGAATGTTTCGCTCCGGCGTAGCTCATCTTCAGTGCGCTTCCGGTCATCGATATCCGTTAGCAGGCCATACCATCGGATAATTCTACCGTCTTCGTTGCGAAGGGGGTGCCCCCGAATTTGGAACCAGCGATAAACACAATCATGACGTCGGAACCGGGTCTCGAATGCGTAAGATTCACCGGTGCAGAGTGATCTGGTGAATTCATCAATGCAGTGCTGTAGATCATCTGGATGAGTTATTCCGTTGGTCGCCCACTTTGCCACCTCCTGGAGTGGAAGCTGGAAGTAGTCCAGAAGCTGTTGGTTGCCGCCGTTCAGCTTGCCATCGGGCGTGAAGAGAGCAATCATGCCGGCAACAGTGTGGACGATCAAACGAGACTCGCGTTCACTGTCCGCGAGGGCGACCTCGGCCCGCTTGCGGTCGTCAATATCAATCAGCAAGAAGTACCAGCGGACGATATTGCCGCCTATATCGCGTACCGGGTTTGCGCGAACCTGAAACCAGCGATAAATCCCGTCACACCGCCTGAGCCGTTCCTCAATTTCATATGCATCGCCCGAAGCGATCGAGCGGTTAAATGCCGCGATGGCTCTTGATAGGTCATCCGGATGGACAATGTCATTTGCTTGCCAGCTCCTGAATTGTTCGAGGGTGTAGCCTGCATAGCTGAGAGCTTGGTCGTTAACTCCGACAATAGTACCGTCCGGCGCGATAACAACGATCAATCCGGGGATTGTATTGACGATTGAATGAAGTTCGCGCCGGCTCTCTCGAAGAGCCTCATTGGCGTTTCTGCGATCGTCGATATCTGTCAACAGACCATACCAGCGGACGATCTTGCCATCAGCGTCGCGGAGGGGATGGCCTCGGATTTGAAACCAGCGATAGACGCCGTCGTGGCGCCGAAACCGCGTTTCGTAGTCATAGGGTTCGCCCGTCTCAACTGACCTGCTGAATGTGTCTATGCAATACTGCAGATCATCGGGATGAGTTATCCCGTTCGTTGCCCAATTCGCGACCTCCTCGAGTGGCAATTGGAAGTAGTCAAGGATTTGTTGATTGCCGCCATTGAGTTGGCCGTCAGGCATGAAAAGCGCGATCATTCCGGCGACGGTATGAACAATTAGCCGGGACTCTCGCTCGCTGTCTGCAAGGGCGACCTCCGCTTGCTTCCGGTCGTCGATGTCGATCAACAGGCCGTACCAGCGAATTATATGTCCGTCGGCGTCTCGTGCTGGATTTCCGCGAACCTGGAACCAGCGATAGACACCGTCGTGACGCCGTACTCTGACCTCGAACTCGTAGGGATCCCCGGAAACCAAGGAATCGGTGAACTTCGCGATGCCAGTGGCCAGATCGTCGGGATGTACACAACCGTTCGTTGCCCAATCCTTAAACTCGTTGAGAGTTTGACCGACATAATCAAGCATTTGCTGGTTAGCGCTTTCGAGCAGGCCATCAGGTCCAAACACGACCACCAGCCCTGGGATGGTGCTGACGATCAGCCGCAACTGACGCTCACTCTCGCGAAGGTTTTCCTCGGCGCGTCGGCGATCATCGACATCGGTAATCACGCCATACCACCGTCGAACCCTTCCATCAGCGTCTGTGAGAGGCAGACCACGGACTTGGAACCAGCGGTAGACCCCGTCAGCACCGCGGAGCCGATTTTCAAAGGAGTACGGCTCTCCCGTCTGGAGCGACTTTGCAAGGAACTCCATGGAGCCGGCAAGATCGTCTGGGTGTACCGTCTCGTTCGTCTCCCAGTTCATCGCCTCCGCTCGGGGAAGCCCGACATATTGAAGAAACTGGGCGTTCAGGTATTCGGTTTCGCCCTTCGGCCCCATGACCACTACGAGGGCTGGTATTCTATCGACAATCAGGCGAGCTTGACGCTCGCTCTCGATGAGCGCTTCCTTGGCTCTCTTGCGATCTTCGATATCGATGTTCGTTCCGTACCATACGATGATATTGCTGTCGTCATGCAGCGGATCGGTGCGAAACAGGAACCAGCAGTAGTGTCCGTCATGACGACGCATACGGGCCTTGATGTCAGCGGCTAAACCAGAGTGCAGATGCGCCCTCCAGTGTGCCGACAGCCTTTGGATGTCTCCCGGATGGACAACGCTGAGCCAACCCCAGCCCTCCGCCTGCTCAGAGGTTATTCCAGTGAATTCACGCCAGCCGTCGCTGACGAAACTGCAATAACCGTCTGGGCGGGTCGACCAAGCGGCGGTCGGAAGGGCCTTGATAATGTTGAGCTGATCATCTTCTGCTGGGAGGAGCTTGGCTTCGCCCTGTCGCCGCTCGCTTGTCCTAGCGGTATCAATACTCCCGACATCCGTCGCGATGTTACACCACCCGGAGATCGCCCTGTCGTCATTACGGATAGGGATACACTCGATACGAAATAGCTTACAGTCGCCACTGCGGCTGCGGATGCGCGCCGTGATGTCACCGACCTCGCCTGAAGCTGCGATCGCTTGCCATTGTGCAATGAAGTCCGGCAAGTCCTCGGGTTCGACAGTGTCCTGCCATTCCCAGCCGTCGCGGTCACTATGGCAGAGGCCGGTATACTCCATCCAGCGTCGATTGACGAACTCGACTTGCCCGTTTGTGAGCACGGTCCAGACCATGCTTGGCAGCGCATCCAAGACGCGATGGAGCTCAATTTCCATGGCTATCCTTTCGTATGCGATGCATAGATGGAACCTAAGTCGACGCGCGGGCAAATCCTATTGTGCTATGGTATCGATCCTGTCATCGAGACTTCTTTGGCGACGACCGGTTCAGGGTCGCTTCGCATCAACGGCCTAGGGTCAGACGCTATTTGGCGCTCCACACGCTCGACGTTCTATATCAGTTGTGGGGGTACTGTCAGGTTGGCCGCGGTCCGAGCGTATGGCGGGGTCTCAGGGATGAGCATCATGAAACTCTATTGCGGTCTGCGCTTCCCAGCCGAGATCATCAACCGGTCAGCCATGCGGCACTGATCCTCCAGCCAGAGCCCTGAATTCTAAGGTGGCAGTCTTACCACCTCACTCACCGTTAACATTGGGCGCAGGTTGCCACTGACAACATCTGCCGATCCTGTGCCCCTCGCCAGAACTGGCACCTGTCTTCCACGGTTCGACCCTGGTCACATGTTCCGCCGCCTGACCAGGACGGCCCGCGGTTCGTGCAAGAGAGCCACGCCTGCTTCCGCCAGCAGCATCTGTGCCGGCTGCCTGTGAGCATAGGCCTTAAACGAAGCGCGGGATCGGACCCCGCTGTGGCGTCTGATCGGGCAGGTCAACCTCGGTTTCATCGATGTAGCACCATCCCCAGCCCTCGGGCGGATCATAACCCTCAATGATGGGGTGGCCGGTCGCCTTGTAATGCTTCGTTGCGTGACGGTTGGGCGAGTCGTCGCAGCAGCCGACATGGCCGCAGGTCCGGCACAGGCGCAGATGCACCCAGGGCGAGCCGGTCTTGAGGCACTCCTCGCAGCCGAGCGCGCTCGGCGTGACGTCCCGGACATCCGCGACATGGCGGCATCGATCGCTCATCAGGTCATCCTCATCGATTGCGGCACACTCGGTTGCCGGCCTCCCTTTGCAAGGCAGGCGTGCAACGCCGCCACGACCTGGGCGCCTTCCCCGACCGCGGCCGATACCCGCTTGACCGAGCCAGAGCGCACGTCGCCGATGGCGAAGACACCGCTGCGGCTGGTCTCGAGCGGGTGCCGCTCCGGGCCTGCCTCGGCTCCGGTGCGGATGAAGCCCTTGCCATCAAGCATGATGTCGCTGCGCGCGAGCCAATCGGTGTTGGGGTCGGCCCCGATGAACAGGAACAGATGGCGGATCGGGCAGGTCCCTTCCTCGCCCTGGCGGTTGCGCCAGCGGATGGCTTCGAGATTCTCTCCTTGCCCGTCCAGAGCCGTGACCGTCGTCTCGGGCAAAACTTTGATGTTGGGCTGAGCCTCGATGCGCTCGATCAGATAGCGCGACATGCTGGCCTCCAGCCCAGAACCGCGCACGAGAAGCCACACTGTCTTCACTTGGCTGGCCAGGTAGACGGCCGCTTGTCCGGCGGAGTTACCGGCCCCCACGAGCGCAACCTCCTGCCCGGAGCACAGCCTCGCCTCGATCGGGGAGGCCCAATAGTGCACGCTTGCCCCCTCGAACTGCGCCAGATTGGGCACGTCGAGGCGGCGGTAGCGGGCGCCGCTGGCCACAATCACGGCCCGCGCGCTCACGGTCTCACCTCCTCCTGTTCCGAGCTTGTATTGCGGACCGCCATCCTCAGCGGCGAGGCTGAGGTGCTCGGCCTCGTTGGGAATGACCATCTCCACGCCGAACTTCTGCGCCTGGGTGTAGGCGCGCGCCATCAGCGCCATGCCGGAGATCCCGGTCGGGAACCCGAGATAGTTCTCAATACGGGCGGAGGCGCCCGCCTGCCCGCCGAAGGCGCGGCAGTCGAGCACGATGACGGACAGGCCTTCCGAGGCGGCATAGACGGCGGCCGCCAAGCCAGCCGGACCTGCACCGATGATGGCCACGTCATAGAGTTTCGATCCGTCGATCGGCCCCACGAGCCCGATGCAGCGGGCAAGCTCCCGCTCGCCGGGATTGAGCAGAAGTTGTCCATTCGGGCACAGCACGATCGGCAGGTGGTGGGGGTCGACATGGAACCGCTCGACGAGGGTTTTGGCGCAGGGATCCGTATCGGCATCCAGCACACGGTGCGGGTGGCCGCTCCGGGCGAGGAAGCCTTGCAGGCGCAGCATGTCGCCGCTGTCCTGGTGGCCGATGATGATGGGCCCGCTGCCGCCGCTTTCCAGGAGACCGACGCGACGCAGGATGAGCGCGCGCATAACGCGCTCGCCGAGATTGGCCTCCTGGACCATCAGGTCGCGCAGCCGTCGTGAGGGGAGGATGAACGCCTCGACTGGGTCAATGGCCTCGGCCGACACGAGTGAGGGGCGATCCGAAAGCTGGGCCAACTCGCCCGCGAAACTGCCGGGGCCATGAACGATGATCGTTTCGTGCCGGTCACCACCGACATCCTGACTGATCTCGATCCGGCCGGAAATGATCACGATGAGCCCTGGTGCGACGTCCCCGGCTCTGACGATGCGCTCGCCGGCGGCAAACGTCGCAGGCTCGCCGAAACGGCGCATCCGGGCAATATCATCCGGAGGCAGGATCGGAAACATCTGATCGCGACGGGCCGCGTACGTGGCAGACAGAGGCATGGTTCCCGCCATTGTGCTTGGAACGGAGAAGGTGGATCGTCCTTCCGCTCAGGTCACGCGGCGCAGCCTAACCCGCATGGCTTGGCTTGAACAGAGGCCGGGGAACTTGCGTGGCTCACGGACACTGATAGCCTCCTGCTGACGACGCAACGCGGCTTGGCAGCCCTGTCCGCAACACGTTGAAACCATTCCTCTTCGACGTTGCATAAGGCGGTACGAACGGGCTGTGTTTGGTACGAGCTGAAGGAGACCAAAGGTCGGATCCTGTGAGGTAGGCAGGTCCTCGCGATGGGCTCGGCATAATGGAATGCTTGCAATGCCGCCAGCACAACAGCCTTCGGCCGCGCGCGTCAGGAACCATAGCGCTCGGTCTTGATTATCGTTGCCGGCAGGTCCGCCGCCAGCGCTGCCTCTGCCGCCGAGTTGACAAAGGGATTGGAGCCACAGATGAAAACGTGCTTCGGCGGGCCGGGCAAGCGACCAAGAACCTCGGCGACAAGCGCGGCATCGATCCGGCGGGAATAGTCGCCCTCCCGTCTGGGGAGATCGCGCGTCAGTGCCAGCACGAACACAAAACCATCGGCGAGCCGATGCAGCTCCAGGAGCTCGTCTCGGTAAAGGACATCGTCCCAGGTGCGGGCTGAGAGCAGGAGTACGGCCGGCACAGTCGATCCGACCTGCAGCCGATAGCGCACCATCGTCATCAATGGCGTCAGGCCCGATCCGCCGCCCAACAGAAGCAGAGGGCCGCCGTCGACCGCGGACCAGACGAAATGCCCACCGAGAGGACCGCGCAACTCGATCTC
>Ga0182742_1000951_pt1 | contig 40454 bp, 30 predicted proteins | sample eDN5th37CBELigMG_FD_128880 | JGI IMG/M metagenome (GOLD analysis project Ga0182742, IMG submission 128880) | Enriched Miracle-Growth compost microbial communities from Emeryville, California, USA - eDNA 5th pass 37_C BE-Lig MG (version 2)... ... | reverse complement strand
GCCGCGGCAAAAGCCAGTGTAGCGCCGCCGCGGGCGCGCGCCCGCAGGCGGTATCATGGCGGCCTTCAGTCATACGCTTCATTCAACGGATTCCCGCCATGGCCCTGCGCGCCACGATCTACAAGGCCGAACTCAACGTCGCCGACACCGACCGCCACTATTACGGCAGCCATGCGCTGACGGTGGCCCGCCACCCCTCCGAGACCGACGAGCGCATGATGGTGCGCCTGGTCGCCTTCGCCCTGCATGCGCAGGAGGACCTGAGCTTCACCAAGGGCCTGAGCGAGACCGACGAACCCGACCTTTGGGCCAAGGACCTGACCGGCGCGGTCAAGCTGTGGATCGAAGTCGGCCAGCCGGAAGAACGCCGCATCCTGCGGGCCTGCGGCCGCGCCGAAGAGGTGATCGTCTACTGCTACGGCGGCTCGGCCAGCAAGATCTGGTGGGACGGCGTCAAGAACAAGCTGGAGCGCACCCGCAATCTGAAGGTCGTCAACCTGCCGTCGGATCAGGCCAAGGCCCTGGCCAGGCTGGCCGAGCGCACCATGCAGCTCAACGCCAATATTTCGGACGGCGTGGTGTACTTCTCGGCCGACAAGGGCGAAGTCAGCATCGAGCCGGAAGTCTGGCGTTAACGACGTTCCCCGCCCCGTGGACGGGGCCATCGCGGCGCGAACGGCGCAACGTGTAAAACAATGCCATTTTGGTGCTGGACGTGACAAAATGTCATCCGCGGCCGGCACATGACCGCGTCGATGAACTTGCTGCGATGGTCCGAAATGCCTGCTACAGGTGATTTTCCTTGCGCACCTGGTCCCGCGCCCGCCGCCGGCGCGGGCAAGGCGCAGCCCGAGCCGGACGGCCCGCTGGACCGGCTCGCCCGGCTGGCCCGGCGCCAGTTCGGCGTGGACATGGTGCTGGTGGCCTGCAGCGACGCCGACGGCCTCTGGCAGGCCCAGGCCGGCGCGCCGCCCGCGGCCACTCAGCCCGCTTTCGCCGCAGAATGCCCGCTGTTGGACGAGGATGGCCGCCAGATGGGCACGTTCCGGCTGCTGCATGGGCAGGCCCGCGAATTCGACCCGCAAGACCGCCAGTCCCTGGAAGACTACGCCGCGCTGGCGGCCGCGGCGGTCGAAAAGCGCCGGGCGCTGGCCGCCGAACGGGCGGCCGAAGACAGCTGGCGCGTAGAGGCCCGCAACCTGTCGATGGCCGTGGCCGGCAGCGGCACCGGCGTCTGGGATCGCAATGTCGTGACCGGCGAGATCACGTATTCGGCCGGCTGGAAAGCGCTGCTGGGCTACGGCGAATCCGAACTCACCAACCGCATCGAGGATGCGTACAAGCGCCTGCACCCCGACGACGCCGACTACGTGCGCGCGGCCATGCAGGCGCATTTCGAGGGCAAGACCGAAAACTACGAGGTCGAGCACCGCATCCTCTGCAAGGACGGCAGCTACAAATGGATCTGCAGCCGCGGCAAGGTCGTCAGCCGCGACGCGCAAGGCCGGGCCCTGCGCATGATGGGAACCACCACCGACATCAGCGCCATGCGGGCCATGTCGGAGCGGCTGCAGCGCACGGCCGACCTGCTGGTGAACCTGACCGACGCCGTGCCCGGCATGGTGTTCCAGTGCGGCCAGCGGTCCGAGGGCGGACCGGCGCGCTTTCTCTACGTCAGCGCAGGCATCTGGGACATGTTCGAACTGACGCCCCAGGACGTCCAGGAAGGCGCGGCCGCCCTCGAACAGCGCGTCCATCCCGACGACCTGCCCGCCTACCACGCCTCGCTGCAGGCCGCAGCCGCCGCCCGCACGCACTGGCACCAGGAATTCCGCGTCTGCCTGCCGCGCCAGGGCCTGCGCTGGCGCCAGGGCGACGCCAGCCCGCGCACCGCGCCCGACGGCTCGGTGGTCTGGCACGGCTTCGTCACCGACATTACCGACCGCAAGCGCGCCGATTTCGAGCTGCGCGAACTGGCCGCCACCGACGCCCTGACCACCTTGCCCAACCGCCGCCACTTCATGTCGCGCATCGAGGCGGAGCTGGCCCGGATCAAGCGGCAGAACAGCGATTGCGCCGCCGTCCTGATGTGCGACCTGGATCATTTCAAGCAGATCAACGACACCTGGGGCCATGCGATCGGCGACGGCGTGCTGCGCCACTTCGCCAATACGCTGCGCGGCCAGCTGCGGGCCGTGGATCTGGTGGGGCGCATAGGCGGCGAGGAGTTCGCCGTGGTGCTGCCCGACACCGACATGGAGCGCGCCCACGCCTTCGCCGCGCGGGTGCAGCAGCGCATCGCCGACGCCCCGTTCCAGGCCGGCGGGCGGCACATTCCGCTGACCGTCAGCATCGGCATATCCACTATGCACACCATGGACGAAGCCGCCGAACTGGCGCTGAGCCGCAGCGACCGCGCGCTCTACAACGCCAAGCAGCTCGGGCGCAACCGCATCGAATCCGCGCCCTCGGTGTTTTCGCGATAGCGCCGGGTGCGCCTCAGCGCGCGCCCGGCGTGCGTTGATGCGCCTGCAGGGGCGGGGGCGTGCGCCCGGCGGTAAGCGTCCAGAAGCCGGGCAGGAAGCACTCGGCCACCAGCAGCGGCTGGCCCATGCGCCAGAACACCGAGCGCCGCGCCCAGACTCCGGCGGCGCCGATGTCGTGGCGCGCGACGCCCAGCGCCCGCAGCGCCGTCGCATAAAACGGCACCGGCGCGGCCAGGCGGCGGCAGGCAAAGGGCGAACGGATCACGGTGCGGTCGTGATAAAGCATGTCCGCCAGCGGCCGCGTCGACAGGCGCCGCATACCCTGCCAGGCGCCGTGCGAGGCCGTCAGCGGCGTCAGGCTGCGGGCCGGCACGCTGTCCACGCCATCGATCGACATCAGGACTTCACGCACCCAGACCGGGCTGCCGGGCGCGATGCGCATGGCGCGCGCCTCGTCGGCCGGCGCGCCGTCGGCGTACTCGGCCAGCACCCGCAGGCGGACCTGGCCGACCTGGCGCAGGCCGGCGGTCAGCGCGCCGGGACGGAACAACCAGTGCCGCATGGCGGCGGGCAACAGCGGCGGGGCGGCCGCCAGCCAGCCCGAGGCAAGGGGAGGGGAAAGGACTGCTAGGCTTGTCATGGCTGCGTATTATGCCAACAGCGGTGGGGCGGTGCTGGCGGGGTGTTGAATTTCGTTCAGCTTGAGGTTTGTTTCGATGAAAGCGGCCTGTCTACGCGACACAGGCCGTTGTAGCGACGCGTTTGAGGCCGGAGAAGCCAAATCAAGCAAATAGCGGATGGGTCAAGCGGCGGTGAAAATTGGCGGAAGAAACTGGTGTGGCGCGTTTGTCTGGCTGTTGTCGATCCGAAGCGGACACTCCGGAATCGCAATAATTGTAGCGATGAGGGTATATTATCGAAGGGTTAACTGCTGTATGAGATTTTTATGATAGAAACCTATGAATTCAGCTCCATAGAAGAGCTAATGGAATTTATTTCTCCATGGGGAGAATCAACCGCCTTGGATGGTTATATTTTTAGAGGGCATAGCCAGGAAGATTTTAAACTAATACCAACCGCCCTTAGACCGGAGTGCGTAGATTATTTTTGGAAGATATGCGGCGGCAGACCAATTGATAATCAATATAATTGGCAAAATTGGCAAGTACGTGCTGAGTACCAAATCTTGCGGCGATTTTATCGCCTAGCAGATCAACGGGGGCTAGAGGTTCCCATTTCAAATCGGATGAGATCAAATCTCGCGCAGGAGTTTGATTTTTTGGGTCTTAATGGCTTGCATGATCGTGACACATGGATTCCGCATGATCTATTGGAAACCGCTGCATTAGCCCAACATTATGGCATTCCAACGCGACTTCTGGATTGGACCTATGATCTGTATGTGGCATTGTATTTTGCGACCCGAGGTGCTCTAAAAAAAGATGGAAGACTAGTAGTGTGGGCACTTAATAAAGAAAGATTAACTTTCTTGAAGCCAACCGTCAACCGAGTGGATATAGATTTTATTACTCCGCACTACGCAGGAAACCCAAATTTGAATGCTCAAAAAGGGTTGTTTACTCATTGGTCTATTGAGTTGCCATCTCATTTTGATGAAGTTAAAAATATCACTGAGACCGGTGCTACTCTAACTGATCGACGCCCTTTAGATGAACAGATTCAAACGCAAATGGCTGCTAACGAAACAATTAATATCTTCAAGCGTTTGGTTCTACCTTGCTCGGAAGCTAAGAAGGCGTGCAAGATATTGGATAGGCTGGGTTATGATTCTGCCCGAATTTTCCCTGGGTATCACGGGGTGTCTGAGCAGATATTGAATCAGCACCGATATTATTGACAGTTCTCATGATAGAGAGGTTGTTAGCCACGCTGGCGAGACTCGGGGGGGAGGTCTCTTGTCGGAACGCCCGTTCAACGAACCACGACACCCAAGGCAAATAAGCCAAACCTCCCCAAGCCTGTGATCCAAACGGCCTGGCCTTCCCCCGCCCACGACCACAACGAGCCTCCCAACCCGTCCCGCTTACAATACCCCCCATGGAAAAAGTACGTATCTCCAAGCTCATGTCCGAGCGTGGGCTGTGTTCGCGCCGCGAGGCCGACGCCTATATCGAGCGCGGCTGGGTCCGCGTGGACGGGGTGGTGGTGTCCGAGCTGGGCGCCCGGGCCTTTCCCGATCAGGTCATTACGCTGGAGCGCGCCGCGCAGGCGCGCCAGACCGCGCGCGTCACGATTCTGATCAACAAGCCCGTGGGCTATGTGTCGGGCCAGGCCGAAAAAGGCTATACGCCCGCGGTCGCGCTGATCGACGCCCGGTCGCGCTATGCCGGCGACCGCGAACCGCGCCGGTTCGAGCGCGGCCACCTGGACGGGCTGGCGGTGGCCGGCCGGCTGGACATCGATTCGCAGGGCCTGCTGGTGCTGACGCAGGACGGGCGCATCGCCAAGCACCTGATCGGCGAGGACTCCAGCGTGGACAAGGAGTATCTGGTGCGGGTGCAGGGCAGCCTGTCGGAGAACGGGCTGGCGCTGCTCAACCACGGCCTGTCGCTCGATGGCAAGCCGCTGCGCCCGGCGCAGGTGCGCTGGCAGAACAGCGACCAGCTGCGTTTCGTGCTGCGCGAAGGCAAGAAACGCCAGATCCGCCGCATGTGTGAACTGGTCGGCCTCAAGGTGGTGGGCCTGAAGCGCGTGCGCATCGGGCGCGTGGCGCTGGGCGACCTGCCGCTGGGGCAATGGCGCTACCTGCGCGAAGACGAGCGTTTCTGAACGCCGGGCGGCGCGGCCCGATTGGTCGTGTGCGCCGACATCTGTAGTCGGGACCCGCCAGTTTTTTCAGTCTGTTTCCGGCACAGGCTTATGTCATCAAACCGGGAGTATCCTTCGCCTGCCCGCTGCTTCCCAGGCGCTCCATCAGGAATTCGATGAAGATCCGGGTCTTGGCGGGCAGAAGCCGGGTCTCGGTCACCGCATACACCGGAAACGGCCCCAGTTGCCAGTCCGGCAGCACACGCTGCAGCTGGCCCGACTGCTGTTCGGCCAGTTGGCCGCCCACCAGCACCGCGATGCCGGCCCCCAGCATGGCCAGGCGCCGCGCCATGGCCACGCCGTTGACGGAAAAGCGGTTGCCCGGCGTGAATTCGATGTGCTGAATGCCGTCGGTCAGCGGCCAGCGGGTCACCCGTCCTGCGCCTTCGGCGCGGAACTCGATGCACTCGTGGCGGGTCAGGTCGCTGGGGTGCCGGGGTTCTCCGTGCTTCTCCAGGTATTCGCGCGAGGCGTACAGGTAGGCGGGCAGCATGCCCAGCAGCCTCGCGATCTGCGTCGAGTCGGGCAGTTCGCCGATCTCGATGGAAACATCGCAGGTCTGGAACACGCGCGAAGCGTGGTCCGGATTGGCCAGGTCCAGGAAAAACGTGACGTCGGGGTAGCGGCGGGAAAACTCCATGAACGATTCAGCCAGGAAGTCCGTGCCGAAATCCGCGGGCATGTTGACCCGCAGCGGCCCGGCCGGCGTGTCCACCAGGTTCTGCAGTTCCTCGTGGGCGATCTGCGCCTCGGCCACGATGCGCTGGCAGCGTTCGAAGTACAGGCGGCCGGCGTCGGTCAGCTCGACCTTGCGGGTGGTGCGGCTCAGCAGCCGCAGCCCGACCGAGCGCTCCAGGTCGGCGACCTGGCGCGAAAGCGTCGATTTGGGCACCCCGAGGGTGGCCGCGGCGCGGCTGAAGCTGCGGGTTTTCGCGACTTCGACGAAAAGTTCCATGCCTTGCAAGCGTTTCATGGCGGAATTCTGTCATATCAAGGGCTTGGAAATTGTCCCATATATGGAATGAAGTTTTCTCTAGATGACTCTTTGTTTCTCGGGCGGGATAACGCAGAATGCGAGTTCTGCAATGCAGCAATGCGACAAAGCCCAGCCTGCGTGTTCTAGGCAAATCCATCCGGCCAATCCACGCGGACCGCGCGACAGCGGTCCCGGGGACGCGTTTTCTTCCGGGGCCCGCCCGGCAGGCGACGCCTACGGGCCGCAGGGCCCGCGCAGCGGGTGCGGCATGGGTAATTTTTTGGAAATCGGGAATGCAATCTATGAATAAGAACAGCGCTATGTGGCGCGGCGCGGCGATCGCCACGCTGACGGCATCGGCACTTACACTGGCGGCCTGCGGCAAGCAGCAAGAGGCCCCCCAGGCAGGCAAGCCACAGGTGACCGTGGTGACCCTGGCCACCCAACCGGTTTCCCTGACCACCGAACTGCCGGGCCGGACTTCGCCCTTCCGGGTGGCCGAGGTCCGGCCCCAGGTCAATGGCATCGTCCAGAAGCGCCTCTTCACCGAGGGCGGCGAGGTCAAGGCCGGGCAGCAGCTCTACCAGATCGATCCCGCGCTGTACCAGGCCAGCCTGGACAGCCAGCGCGCCGCGCTGGCGCGCGCCCAGGCGCAGCAGAAGACGGCCGCGCTGCTGGCCGAGCGCTACAAGCCGCTGGTGGCCACGCGCGCGGTCAGCCAGCAGACCTACGACAACGCCGTCGCCGCGCGCGACCAGGCGGCCGCCGACGTGCTGTCGGCCCGCGCCGCGCTGGACACGGCGCGCATCAACCTGGTCTACACCAAGGTGCTGTCGCCCATCGACGGCATCATCGGGCGCTCCACGGTGACCGAGGGCGCGCTGGTCACGGCCAACCAGACCGGGGCGCTGGCCACGGTGCAGCAGATCGATCCGATCTACGTCGACGTGACGCAGTCCACCGTGCAGCTGCTGCGCCTGCAGAACGCGCTGGCCAGCGGCGAGCTGAAGAAGGCCGACGGCGAACAGGCCGCGCTGGTGACGCTCACGCTGGAAGACGGTTCGCAATACGCGCAGCAGGGCAAGCTGCAATTCTCCGAAGTCACGGTCGATCCGGGCACCGGCTCGGTCACGCTGCGCGCGGTGTTCCCCAACCCGGACCGCCGCCTGCTGCCGGGCATGTTCGTGCGCGCCCGCCTGGCCGACGGCGTCGCCGCCGACGGCCTGCTGGTGCCGCAGCGCGGCGTGACCCGCAACCAGCGCGGCGTTCCGACGGCGCTGGTGGTCAACGCCAAGAACCAGGTCGAGCTGCGTGAACTCAAGACCGACCGCGCCATCGGCGACAAGTGGCTGGTCACCGAAGGCCTGGCCGCCGGCGACAAGGTCATCGTCGAAGGCGTGCAGATGGTGCGCCCGGGCGTGGAAGTGATCGCCACCGAGGCCAGCGCCAAGGCGCCGCAAGCGGGGCAGCCGCAGGCGGCCGCCGCGGCGAAGCAGTAGTCAGGGAGCTCGCATGGCAAAGTTTTTCATAGATAGGCCGGTATTCGCCTGGGTGATAGCAATCGTGCTGATGATGGCCGGTGCGCTGTCCATTCTGGGGCTGCCGGTCGCCCAGTACCCCAACATCGCGCCGCCGGCCATCGGCATCGCGGTGACCTACCCGGGCGCCTCGGCGCAGACCGTGCAGGACACCGTGGTCCAGGTGATCGAGCAGCAGATGAACGGCCTGGACGGCCTGCAATACATCTCCTCGGAAAGCAATTCCGACGGCAGCATGTCCATCACGCTGACCTTCGCGCAGGGAACCAACCCCGACACCGCACAGGTGCAGGTGCAGAACAAGCTGTCGCTGGCGCAGCCGCTGCTGCCGCAGGAAGTGCAGCAGCAGGGCATCCGCGTCACCAAGGCCACCAAGAACTTCCTGATGGTGGCCGGCTTCGTGTCCACCGACGGCTCGATGACCAAGGACGACCTGGCCGACTACGTCGCGTCCTACGTCCAGGACCCCATCAGCCGCACGCAGGGCGTGGGCGACTTCCAGCTGTTCGGTTCGCAGTACGCGATGCGCATCTGGCTGGACCCGGCCAAGCTGGTGAACTTCGGCCTGACCACGGTCGACGTGGTCAACGCCATCAAGGAGCAGAACGTACAGGTGTCGTCCGGCCAGCTGGGCGGCCTGCCGTCGGTGCGCGGCCAGCAGCTCAACGCCACCATCATCGGCCCGTCGCGCCTGGAGAAACCGGAAGACTTCGAGCGCATTCTGCTCAAGGTCAACACCGACGGCTCGCAGGTGCGCCTGGGCGACGTCGCCAGCATCGAGCTGGGCGGGCAGACCTACGCCATCGACAGCTACTACAACGGCAAGCCGGCCTCGGGCCTGGCCGTCAAGCTGGCGCCGGGCGCCAACGCGCTGGACACGGCGCAGGCGGTGCGCGACACCATCAACAGCCTGAAGCCTTACTTCCCGCCGGGCATGGACGTCGTCTATCCGTATGACACGACGCCGTTCGTCAGCCTGTCGATCCATGAAGTGTTCAAGACGCTGATCGAGGCCATCATCCTGGTGTTCCTGGTGATGTACCTGTTCCTGCAGAACTTCCGCGCGACCATCATCCCCACGCTGGCCGTGCCGGTGGTGCTGCTGGGCACGTTCGCGGTGCTGGCGGCCTTCGGCTATTCCATCAATACGCTGACCATGTTCGGCATGGTGCTGGCCATCGGCCTGCTGGTCGACGACGCCATCGTGGTGGTCGAGAACGTCGAGCGGGTGATGGCCGAAGAAGGGCTGTCGCCCAAGCAGGCGACGCGCAAGTCCATGTCGCAGATCACCGGCGCGCTGATCGGCATCGCCATGGTGCTGGCCGCCGTGTTCATTCCCATGGCGTTCTTCGGCGGCTCCACGGGCGTGATCTATCGCCAGTTCTCCATCACCATCGTGTCGTCCATGGTGCTGTCGGTGATCGTGGCCATCGTGTTCACGCCGGCGCTGTGCGCCACGCTGCTCAAGCCGATTCCCAAGGGCCATCACGGTTCCAAGAAGGGCTTTTTCGGCTGGTTCAACCGCAGTTTCGACCGCAGCAGCAACGGCTACGCCAACACGGTGGCGCGCGGCCTGAACCGCAGCAAGCGCCTGATGCTGATCTACCTGGCGCTGGTGATCGCCATGGGCTGGATGTTCACGCGCATTCCCACCGCCTTCCTGCCGGACGAGGACCAGGGCATTCTGTTCGCCCAGATCCAGGCCCCGGCCGGCTCGACGGCGCAGGCGACCCAGGCCGTCATCGACGACGCCACCGCCTATCTGCTGAACGAAGAGAAGGACGCCGTGGTGTCGGTGTTCGCGGTCAACGGCTTCAACTTCGGCGGCCGCGGCCAGAACGCCTCCATGCTGTTCATCAAGCTGCGCGACTGGGAAGAGCGCGGCGACGCCAGCCTGAAGGCCGGCGCCGTGGCGGCGCGCGCCAATGCGCACTTCGCCAAGACCGAGCGCCGCGCGCAGCTGTTCGTGGTGCCGCCGCCCGCAGTGATGGAGCTGGGCAACGTCACCGGCTTCGACTTCCAGCTGATGGACCGCGCCGGCGTGGGCCACGAGAAGCTGCTGGCCGCGCGCAACCAGCTGCTGGGCGAAGCGGCCAAGAGCCCGGTGCTGCGCGGCGTGCGTCCCAACGGCATCGAGGACGCGCCGCAATACCAGCTCGACATCGACCGCGAAAAGGCGCGCGCGCTGGGCGTGGCGGTGTCGGACATCAACGCCACGCTGGCCACCGCCTGGGGTTCGTCGTACGTCAACGACTTCATCGACCGCGGCCGCGTGAAGAAGGTGTTCGCGCAGGGCGAGGCTTCCTCGCGCATGCTGCCGGAAGACCTGGACAAGTGGTACGTGCGCAACAAGGCCGGCGACATGGTGCCGTTCTCGGCCTTCTCCAAGGCCACCTGGAGCTTCGGCCCGCAGAAGCTGAACCGCTACAACGGCGTGCCGTCGTACAACATCCAGGGCCAGGCGGCGCCGGGCTACAGCTCGGGCGCGGCGATGGAGGAAATGGAGCGGCTGGCGGCCAAGCTGCCGGTGGGCGTGGGCTTCGAGTGGACCGGCCTGTCGTTCGAAGAACGCCTGTCCGGCGCCCAGGCGCCCGCGCTCTACGCGATTTCGCTGATCGTGGTGTTCCTGTGCCTGGCGGCGCTGTATGAAAGCTGGACCATCCCGTCGGCGGTGATGCTGGTGGTGCCGCTGGGCATTATCGGGGCGTTGCTGGCGACCATGATGCGCGGCCTGTCCAACGACGTGTACTTCCAGGTGGGCCTGCTCACCACCATCGGCCTGGCGGCCAAGAACGCCATCCTGATCGTGGAGTTCGCCAAGGAGCACTACGAAGCCGGCGCCAGCCTGACGGAATCGGCCATCCACGCCGCCCGCCAGCGCCTGCGTCCCATCCTGATGACGTCCATGGCGTTCATCCTGGGCGTGACCCCGCTGGCGATCTCCACCGGCGCCGGCTCGGGCAGCCAGAACGCCATCGGCACGGGCGTGATCGGCGGCATGCTGACCGGCACCTTCCTGGCCATCTTCTTTGTTCCGGCCTTCTTCGTGGTCATGCTGCGCGTGTTCAAGGTCAAGCGCATGAGCGAAAACGTCGACGAGCACGACGCCAGCGCCACGGAAGGACAATCGCAATGAAATACCCGATGAGAACCTTGCTGTCTGTATCCCTGGCGGCGGCCCTGGCGGGCTGCTCGCTGGCCCCGACCTACGAACGGCCGGACGCGCCCGTCGAGTCGGCCTATCCCACCGGCGCGGCCTACGACTCGGCCCAGCCGGCCGACGCGGGCGGCCTGGCCACGGCCGATATCGGGTGGCGCGACTTCTTCGAAGACCCGCTGCTGCAGCAGCTGATCGAGCAGTCGCTGGCCAATAACCGCGACCTGCGGGTGGCGGCCCTGAACGTCGAGGCCGCGCGCGCGCAGTACCGCATCCAGCGCGCCGACCTGATGCCCAGCGTCGGCATCGCCGGGCAGGAGAGCGCCCAGCGCACGCCGGCCGACCTGTCGCCCAGCGGACGCGCCACCACCAGCCACAGCTACCAGGTGGGCGCCGCGATGTCGGCCTGGGAGCTGGACCTGTTCGGCCGCATCCGCAGCCTGAGCGACCAGGCGCTGGAGACCTATCTGGCGCTGGACGAAACGCGCACCGCGGCGCAGCTCACGCTGATCGCCGAGGTGGCCAACGCCTACCTGACGCTGCGCGCCGACCAGGAACTGCTGGCGTTGACCCGCGACACCCTCAAGAGCCAGGAGGATTCCTTCAAGCTCACCCAGCAGAGCTACGACCAGGGCCTGTCCACGGCGCTGGACCTGAGCCAGGCCGAAACCTCGCTGCGCACCGCCCAGCGCAACCTGTCGCAGTACACGCGGCAGGCCGCGCAGGACCGCAACGCGCTGGTGCTGCTCGTGGGCCAGCCGCTGTCGCCCGAAATCACCGCGGCGCTCGACCAGGCCCAGCGGCTGGACGACGGCATGCTGCCGACCACGCTGCCGGCCGGGCTGCCCTCGGACCTGCTGGTGCGGCGTCCGGACATCCGCGCCGCCGAGCACCAGTTGAAGGGCGCCAACGCCAACATCGGCGCGGCCCGCGCGGCGTTCTTCCCGACCATCAGCCTGACCGGCTCGGCTGGCACCGCCAGCGCCAGCCTGGGCGGCCTGTTCGAAGGCGGCTCGGGCGCCTGGAGCTTCGTGCCACAGATCACGATGCCGATCTTCGCCGGCGGCTCGCTGCTGGCCGGCCTGGACCTGGCCAAGGTGCAGAAGAACATCCAGGTCGCGCAATACGAGAAAGCCATCCAGACCGGCTTTCGCGAAGTGGCCGACGCCCTGGCCGGGCGCGGCACGCTGGACGAGCAGATCGAGGCCCAGCGCCTGCTGGTGGCCGCCAACCAGCGCGCCTATGACGCGTCCGACCAGCGCTTCCGCCAGGGCATCGACGACTACCTGAGCGTGCTGGACTCGCAGCGCTCGCTCTACAGCGCGCAGCAGGCGCTGGTGGAGACCCGGCGGGCCCGCCTGTCCAACCTGGTCACCTTGTACAAGGTGCTGGGCGGGGGCTGGACGGAACGCACCGCGAGCGCGCAGGCGGGGTCCTGATGGTTGGGGCGCCGGGCGCCGCGCGGCCCGGGCCATGAAAAAACGGGGCTGGTCGAAAGACCAGCCCCGTTTTTCATCCATTCATACCGTCAAGCCCGTTTCTTGGCGATCAGGCCCACCACGAACAGCACGATGATCGCGCCGACGACCGATCCGATCCAGCCGGCCGGTTCGCCGGGGGCGTACCAGCCCAGCGATTGCCCGAGGAAGCCGGCGACGACGGCGCCGATGATACCCAGAATCGTGGTCATGATGATCCCCATGTTCTGGTCTCCGGGCATGATGGCGCGGGCGATCAGGCCCACGATGAACCCGACGATGATCATGATGATGATGCTCATGCGCGTACTCCTTGGCTAGAGTAAAAGGGGGCAGTGTGCACAGATGATACCCATGCCCGGGTCGCGCCGGCTGTAACAACAAGTATGCGGCGCGCGCCGGCTCAGGAAGTCAGCTCGATCAGCTGGCGCACATCCTTGGTCAGCGCCTCGACGCTGTCGGTGTCCGAGGCCAGCAGGCGGGCCTTGCCGTCCTTGTCGAAGATGTACACGCCGCGGCTGTGGGTGACCTCGTACATGTCGGCGTCGTCGCCGGGGCGCGGCTTTTCGATCTGATAGGCCACGCGGTAGCGGCGCGCCAGGTCGGCGATCTGCTTTTCGTCGCCGGTCACGCCGATGGCGTTGCTGTTGAAGGCGTTGACGTAGGCCTGCAGGATGTCGGGCGTGTCGCGGTGCGGGTCCACGCTGACGAACAGGATGCGCACGTCCTTGGCCTCGTCGCCCAGGTTCTGCAGCACGGCCGTCAGTTGCGCCATGGTGGTGGGGCAGATGTCGGGGCAGCTGGCGTAGCCGAAAAACAGCAGCACGGTCTTGCCCTTGAGGTCGTCGCTGCTGACCGTTTTGCCGCCGGCGCCGGACAGCGAGAATTTCAGGTCGGGCAGGTGGCCCTTGACGTTGTAGAGGGTCCAGTCGACGTTTCTTTCGCCGCAGGCGGCAAGGAATACGCAGAAAGCCAGCAGCAGGCCACGCCAGGCGCGGCCGGAAATGAGGTGTCGCATGAGTCCAAAAGGCCGGTTGCAGGGTAAACCTCTGGATTCTACCCGCAAGCCGTGACCGCAAAATACAAACGGCCCGCGCGCGGCGGGCCGTCAGGCGTCGTGGCGTCGTGGGGTCAGGCCGGCGTCATGCCGCTGTGGCGCAGCAGCGCGTCGATGCGCGGGGCGCGTCCGCGGAAGGCGGCGAACGATTCCGCCGCCGGGCGCGAGCCGCCCACCGCCAGCACCTCGCGCCGGAAGCGCGCGCCGGTGGCGGGGTCCAGCGTGCCCAGCGCGTTGCCGGCCTGCAGGGCGGCGGCTTCCTCGAAGGCCTCGTAGGCGTCGGCCGACAGCACCTCGGCCCACTTGTAGCTGTAGTAGCCGGCGCCGTAGCCGCCGGCGAACAGGTGCGAGAAGGCATGCGGGAACCGGTGCCAGGCCGGCGGGAACAGCACCGCCACTTCCTTGCGCACTTCCTGCAGCAGATCCATCACCTCGGCGATCGAGGCGCCCGTGGCGCGGTCGTGCATCAGCATGTCGAACAGGGCGAACTCGATCTGGCGCACCGTCTGCATGCCGCTCTGGTAGTTGCGGGCGGCGACCAGGCGGTCGTAGAGCGCGCGCGGCAGCGGCTCGCCGGTGTCGACGTGGGCAGACAGCTTCTGCACCACGGCCCATTCCCAGCAGAAGTTCTCCATGAACTGCGAAGGCAGTTCGATGGCGTCCCATTCCACGCTGGCGAAAGCGGCCGCGCCCGGCTCGTCGACCTCGGACAGCAGGGCATGCAGCGCGTGGCCGGTTTCATGGAACAGCGTGATGACGTCGTCGTGGGTCAGGACCGCGGCCTTGTCGCCGTTGGGGCGCGAGAAATTGCAGGTCAGGTAGGCGATGGGCGTCTGCAGGCGGCCGGCCACGACCCGGCGGGTGCGCTCGCTGTCGACCCAGGCGCCGCTTTGCTTGCCGGCGCGCGCGTACAGGTCCAGGTACAGATGGCCGATGAGCTTGCCGTCCGGGCTTTCCACGCGCACGCCGCGCACGTCGGCATGCCAGGACGAGACCGGGGTTTCCTGCAGGCGCACGTCGAAAAGCGTCTCGATGACCTCGAACAGGCCGGCCAGCACGCGCGGTTCGGTGAAATACTGCTTCACCTCGTCCTCGGAATAGGCGTAGCGCGACTCGCGCAGGCGTTCCGAGGCAAAGGGCACGTCCCAGGGCTGCAGTTCGTCCAGGCCCAGTTCGGCGCTGGCGTAGGCCTTGAGTTCGGCCAGGTCGCGTTCGGCGAACGGCTTGGCGCGCGCGGCCAGGTCGCGTAGGAACACGGTGACTTCGCGCGCGTCGCGCGCCATGCGGGTCTGCAGGCGCAGCGCCGCGAACGTGCCCAGGCCCAGCAGGCCGGACTCTTCGGCGCGCAGCGCCAGCAGTTCTTCGATCAGCGGGGAATTGTCGTAGCGCGCGTCGCCCTGTTCGGAGGCCACCGTGCCGTAGCCGCGGTACAGCGCCTCGCGCAGCGAGCGGTCCTGCGCGTACTGCATCACGGGCAGGTAGCAGGGCATTTTCAGCGTCAGCTTCCAGCCCGGCTTGCCGTCTTCCTCGGCGGCGGCGCGGGCCGCGGCCCGCACGTCGGCCGGGATGCCGGCCAGGCGCGATTCGTCCTCGACCAGTAGCGACCAGGCGTCGATCGCGTCCAGCACATTCTCGGAGAACTTCTGCGAAGCCTGGGCCTCGCGGTCGGAAATGGCGGCGTAGCGTTCCCGGTCGGCGCCCTGCAGCTCCACGCCGCTGAGGCGGAAGTCGCGCAGCGCCATCTCGACGATGCGGCGGCGCACCGGCGTCCAGGACGCGAAATCGGGGGCGGCGGCCAGGCGCTGGTATTGCTTGTACAGGCCTTCGTGCAGGCCGACCCAGGTGGAGAATTCGGTGACCAGGGGCAGGGCGGCGTTATAGGCCTCGCGCAGCTCCGGCGTATTGACCACGGCGTTCAGGTGGCCGGCCACCGACCAGGCGCGCCACAGGCGTTCCGAGGCGGTGTCCAGCGGCTCGACCACGGCTTCCCAGGTCGGCGCCAGTTGCGGGTCGGCGGCCGCGTCCACGGCCTGGCGGGCGATGCCCAGCAGCTGCTCGACGGCCGGCACGATGTGCGCGGGCTTGACGGCCGCGTAATCGACGAGGTCGGAGACTGGGGCGAGCAGGGGATTCTGGGTCATGGTGTTACAGGCTGGAAAGGGGTGAACGGCGCCCGGGCGCCGGCAAGGGCATGAGAATCAGGTGAGGGCGATCTGCCCGAACGCAAGGGCAGATCGCAGGACCGGCGCCGCGGCCAGGGCGGCCGCCGGCGCGCCGGCCGTCAGGCCGCGGCCCGTTCCGCCGCCTCGACGGTATTGACCAGTAGCATCGCGATGGTCATGGGGCCCACGCCGCCCGGCACGGGCGTGATGGCGCCGGCCACTTCCTTGGCGGAAGCGAAGTCCACGTCGCCGCAGAGCTTGCCGTCGGCGCCGCGGTTGATGCCCACGTCGATGACGACGGCGCCGGGCTTGATCATCGAACCGTCGATCATGCCGGGCTTGCCGGTGGCGACCACCAGCACGTCGGCGCGGCGGGTCTGCGCCGCCAGGTCGCGCGTCTTGGAGTTGCAGATGGTGATGGTGGCGCCCGCCTGCAACAGCAGCATGGCCATCGGCTTGCCGACGATGTTGCTGGCGCCGACGATCACGGCCTCGGCGCCGCGCAGCGCCACGCCTTCGGATTCCAGCATCTTCATCACGCCGTAGGGCGTGCAGGGGCGGAACAGCGGCTGGCCGGTCATGAGCAGGCCGGCGTTGCTGATGTGGAAGCCGTCCACGTCCTTCTCAGCCGCGATGGCCTCGATGACCTTGTGCGAGTCCATGTGCTTGGGCAGCGGCAGCTGCACCAGGATGCCGTGGATGGACGGATCGCGGTTCAGTTCGCCGATGCGGGCCAGCAGTTCGGCCTCGGTCATGTCGGCGGGATACTGCTCTTTCACGGAATGCAGGCCGGCCTTTTCGCAGGCGGCGACCTTGTTGCGCACGTAGACCTGGGAGGCGGGGTCTTCGCCCACCAGCACCACGGCCAGGCCGGGGCGGGTGCCCTTGGCGGCCAGGGCGGCGACGCGTTGGGCGACTTCTTCGCGGATGCGCTGCGACAGGGCGGCGCCGTCAATAATCCTGGCTGTCATGCATGAGCCTCGGGTTTGGCCAAGGCCACTTTCATCAAATCTGCAACAGTGGTCACTTCAAGTTTTTCCATGATGTTGGCGCGGTGCGCCTCGACGGTCTTGATGCTGATGCCCAGGTCGTCGGCGATCTGCTTGTTCAAGCGGCCGGCGACGATGCGCTCCAGCACCTGTTGCTCGCGCGCGGTCAGGCGCGCCAGCATGGCTTCGTGGTCCTTCTGGGCCTGGTGCTTGCTGACGCGCTGCGTCGCCTGCTCCAGCATGCGCGCCACGATTTCGCGCAGATCGGATTCGTTGAACGGCTTTTCCAGGAAGTCGACCGCGCCTTTCTTCATGGTGGACACGGCCATGGGCACGTCGCCGTGGCCGGTGATGAAGACGATGGGCAGCGGCGCATTGCGGGCGATCAGCTGTTCCTGCAGTTCAAGGCCGCTCATGCCGGGCATGCGCACGTCGGCGATCAGCACGCCGACCTGGCTGGCGTCGTAGTCTTCCAGGAACGATTCGCCGCTGGCGTAGGCGCGAACGCGGTAGCCATTGGCCTCCAATAGCCAGCGCAGCGAATCGCGTACCGCTTCGTCGTCGTCGACAATGAATACCGTGCTCGACAGGGGGGGCGTGTTCATGCGTGCAACTCCTCGGACTGATCGTTCTGGGCCTGCGTCTGGGTCGCAGCGCAGGGCAGGGTAAAGCGGAAGATGGTGCCGCCGGCGGGGTTGGGGTCTGCCCACAGGCGGCCGTGGTGCGATTCGATAATGGTACGGCAGATATTCAGCCCCATGCCCAGGCCCTGGGTCTTGGTGCTGAAGAAGGGTTCGAACAGGCGCTCGGGCTCGGCCAGGCCGTGGCCGCGGTCGACCACGGCCACTTCGATATGCTGGTCGTGCAGGATCACGGCGACCTTGAGCTCGTCGGATTCGCTCTTTTCCATGGCCTCCAGCCCGTTCTTCAGCAGGTTCAGCAGCACCTGCTCGATCAGGATGGGGTCGGCCAGCACGTCCGGCGCGTTCGACGGCACGAAGCTGTCGATGCGGATGCGGCGCTTGCGCGCGTCGATCTCGGCGAAGCCGATGGCGTTGTCGACGATGCGGCCGATGGCCACGCGCTGGCGGCGCGGCTCGCTGCGCTTCACGAATTCGCGGATGCGGCTGATGATCTTGCCGGCGCGTTCGGCCTGCGAGGCGGCCTTTTCCAGGGCCGGCAGCAGCATGTTGGGGCTGGTGTGGCCGGCCTTGACCAGGGCCACCGCGCCCATGCTGTAGTTGGCGATGGCGGTCAGCGGCTGGTTCAGTTCGTGCGCCAGCGAGGAGGCCATTTCGCCCATGGTGGTCAGGCGGCTGGTGAGCTGGATCTTCTCCTGCTGCACGCGCGAGGCTTCCTCGTGGACGCGGCGCTCGGTGATGTCGCGCGCCACCTGCATGCGCACGCGGCGCCCGTCGGTCCAGGCCAGCATGCGGTGGTGCACCTCGAACCAGCGCTGCACCGAAGGCGCGAAGACTTCGACCGACTCGTCGGTGAAGCGGCCGCGGCGGCCGGCCAGCAGCTCGTCGTGGCCGCCGGTCTGGGCGCCGAAGACGCGGCGGTAGGTGCGGTTGGCGAACAGCAGCTCCAGGCCGTCGTGGGTGTCGGCGGTGACCGAGATGGCGTCGTCCAGGCCTTCCAGCACCGTCATGAAGCGTTCATGCGCGGCGGTCAGCGCCTCGCGGATGCGCTTGGGTTCGGTGATGTCGGTCATGGAGGTCATCCAGCCGATCTGGTTGCCGTTGGGGTCGAGCAGCGGCGAGACGTACATGCGGGCGGTGAAGCGCGAGCCGTCGCGGCGCTGGGCCTCGACTTCCAGGCCGCTGCTGGGCGTCTTGCCCGACATCAGCACGTCCAGCGTGTGCTGGTGCTGCTCGTGGCGGCCCGGCACCCAGTAGGGGAAGGGCGGGCTGCGGCCGATCAGGTCGGCCTCGTTCCAGCCGATCATGCGGCAGAAGGCCGGATTGACATAGGCGATGCGGCCTTCCATGTCGAGCACGCGCATGCCGGTGGACATGGAGTTTTCCATGGCCCGGCGAAAACCCGTTTCCGCGATCAGCGCGGCCTCGGCCGACGAGCGAAAGCGCGTATAGCGCCACAGCATCAGCAGGCTGATGACGATCACGCAGGACAGCGCCAGCACCACCCAGATCAGGCGCTGCTGGCGCATTTCCTGGTCGATCGTCACGAACATGACGCTGTCGTCGTGGATGCGCTGCAACCAGAAGAACACCGCCATCACGCAGATATAGAGGATCAGCACCATGGCGGGCGTGACCCAGTACACCCCGCGTCGGCGCGTGCGGGCGTGGTCGTGGAACGGCGTGGGTATATTGGACTTGGGCGCGCTGGACATGGAATTCGGGCCAGATAGACCGGGCATTTTAGTGCCTATTGGCGGTGAATTGCCGGGAATCGACACCTCCTTTTGGAGGACATATCCAAAGGGATGAAAAGATGGCGTTCAGCTTCCGGTCAATTTTCCATATTATGAAATGCCGTACCGCAACATGAAATTTTCCTTGCGACCGGTTATCCTTCCTTCTTAGAATGCCGGCTGATAGGGAACCCCTGACCGGGCCCCTGGCAGCTCTCTGTACACCCCGACCCATGCATGACATGGTAGCCCGGATGATCCCGGCTACCATGGCATGTCCGCGAGCAGACAAGAAGCGGGTGTGGTCACGAACGAACCCAACAGGAGACACACGATGTCCTCTTTCGCCCAGGCTGGCGCCGTGCAGGCCGCCAACGACGAAGACACCCTAGAAACCCAGGAGTGGCTCGAAGCCCTGGCGGCAGTCCTCGACCGCGAAGGACCGCAGCGCGCCCACTACCTGCTCGAACGCCTGATCGATGAGGCGCGCCGTTCCGGCGCCCACATCCCGTTCTCGCCCAACACCGCCTACGTCAACACCATCCCGCCCGGCCTGGAGCCGGCGCATCCGGGCAACCTGGAACTGGAAGCCCGCATCCGTTCGTACGTGCGCTGGAACGCCATGGCCATGGTGGTCAAGGCCAACAAGCACAATCCGCCCGACGGCGGCGACCTGGGCGGCCACATCGCCTCCTTCGCCTCGCTGGCCACCATGATCGGCTGCGGCCAGAACCACTTCTGGCACGCCGAGGACGAAAACCACGGCGGCGACCTGGTCTACTTCCAGGGCCACACCTCGCCCGGCATGTACGGCCGCGCCTACCTCGAAGGCCGCCTGACCGAAGACCAGCTCAACCACTTCCGCCAGGAAGTCGACGGCAAGGGCCTGTCCTCGTACCCGCACCCCAAGCTGATGCCGGATTTCTGGCAGTTCCCGACGGTGTCGATGGGCCTGGGCCCGCTGATGGCCATCTACCAGGCGCGCTTCCTGAAGTACCTGCACGCCCGCGGCATCGCCGACACCAGCAAGCGCAAGGTCTGGGTGTTCTGCGGCGACGGCGAAATGGACGAACCCGAGTCGCTGGGCGCCATCGCCCTGGCCGCGCGCGAAAAGCTCGACAACCTGATCTTCGTGATCAACTGCAACCTGCAGCGCCTGGACGGCCCGGTGCGCGGCAACGGCAAGATCATCCAGGAACTGGAAGGCGACTTCCGTGGTTCGGGCTGGAACGTGATCAAGCTGATCTGGGGCGGCTACTGGGACCCGCTGCTGGCCCACGACAAGGAAGGCATCCTGCGCCAGATCATGGAAGACACCGTGGACGGCGAGTATCAGGCGTACAAGGCCAACGACGGCAAGTTCGTGCGCGAGAACTTCTTCGGCAAGCACCCCAAGCTGCTGGAAGCCGTGTCGCGCATGAGCGACGAGGACATCTGGCGCCTGAACCGCGGCGGCCATGACCCGCACAAGGTGTTCGCGGCCTTCGACGCGGCCACCAAGCACGAAGGCCAGCCCACCGTGATCCTGGCCAAGACCATCAAGGGCTACGGCATGGGCCACGTCGGCCAGGCCAAGAACCCGACCCACCAGCAGAAGAAGCTGGAGCTGGATTCCATCCGCGAATTCCGCGACCGCTTCGCCATCCCCATCCCGGATGACAAGCTGGCCGATCTGCCGTACTTCAAGCCGGCCGACGATTCCCCCGAAATGAAGTACCTGCACGAGCGCCGCGCCGCGCTGGGCGGCTACCTGCCGCACCGCCGCCAGAAGGCCGACGAGCAACTCAAGGCCCCGGCGCTGGACGCCTTCAAGGCCGTGCTGGAGCCCACCGCGGAAGGCCGCGAAATCTCCACCACCCAGGCTTTCGTGCGCATCCTGAACCAGATCCTGCGCGACAAGGAACTCGGTCCGCGCGTCGTGCCCATCCTGGCCGACGAATCGCGCACCTTCGGCATGGAAGGCCTGTTCCGCCAGATCGGCATCTACGCGCCGGAAGGCCAGAAGTACACCCCGGTCGACAAGGACCAGGTCATGTACTACAAGGAAGCGGCCGACGGCCAGCTCCTGCAGGAAGGCATCAACGAAGCGGGCGCCATGAGCTCGTGGATCGCGGCGGCCACGTCGTACTCCTCGAACAACCGCATCATGATCCCGTTCTTCATCTACTACTCGATGTTCGGGTTCCAGCGCATCGGCGACCTGGCCTGGGCGGCCGGCGACATGCAGGCGCGCGGCTTCCTGCTGGGCGGCACCGCCGGGCGCACCACGCTCAATGGCGAAGGCCTGCAGCACGAAGACGGCCACAGCCACATCCTGGCCTCGACCATCCCTAACTGCGTCTCGTACGACCCGACCTTCGGCCACGAACTGGCCGTGATCATCCAGCATGGCTTGAAGCGCATGGTGGAAGACCAGGAGAACGTGTACTACTACCTGACGGTGATGAACGAAAACTACCCGCAGCCCGGTCTGACCAAGGGCGACGAGGAAGGCATCATCCGCGGCATGTACAAGCTGAAGTCGCACGGCAAGGGCAAGAACCGCGTGCAGCTGATGGGCTCGGGCACGATCCTGCGCGAAGTGCTGGAAGCGCAGCAACTGCTGGAAGCCGACTGGGGCGTGGCCTCCGACGTCTGGAGCGTCACCAGCTTCACCGAGCTGCGCCGCCACGGCCTGGACGCCGAGCGCCACAACATGCTGCACCCCGAGGACAAGAAGCCGCAGGTCGCCTACGTCACCGAACAGCTGGCCGGCACGGAAGGCCCGATCATCGCGTCGACCGACTACATGAAGCTGTACGCCGACCAGATCCGCCCCTTCATCCCCAAGGGCCGCGAGTACAAGGTGCTGGGCACCGACGGTTTCGGCCGTTCGGACTTCCGCTACAAGCTGCGCGAGCACTTCGAAGTGGATCGCCACTTCGTCGTCCTGGCCGCGCTGCGCGCGCTGGCCGATGAAGGCAAGGTGCCCGTCGCCAAGGTGGCCGAAGCCATCAAGAAGTACGGCATCAACCCGAACAAAGCCAACCCGCAATACGCCTGAGGGTAAAAAGACATGAGCGATATCGTGCAAATCAAGGTTCCCGACATCGGCGACTTCAAGGAAGTGGAAGTCATCGAGGTCCTGGTTGCGGTGGGCGATACGATCAAGGCCGAACAAAGCCTGATCACCGTCGAATCCGACAAGGCCTCGATGGAGATCCCGGCCTCGCAGGGCGGGGTGGTGAAGTCCATCAACGTCAAGGTCGGCGACAAGGTGGCCGAAGGCACGGTGGTGCTGGAAGTGGAGGCCGCCGACGGCGCCGCCGCGCCGGCCGCCAAGGAAGCCCCGAAGCAGGAAGCGCCCAAGGCCGAATCCCAGCCCGCCGCCGCGCCCGCGGCCAAGGCCGAAGCCGCCGCGCCGGCCGCCGCCAGCGGCCCGGTCGAGATCCAGGTGCCCGACATCGGCGACTTCAAGGAAGTCGAAGTCATCGAAGTCATGGTCCAGGTCGGCGACACCATCAAGCCCGAACAAAGCCTGATCACGGTCGAGTCCGACAAGGCCTCGATGGAAATCCCGGCCTCGCAGGGCGGGGTGGTCAAGGAAGTGAAGGTCAAGGTCGGCGACAAGGTCGCCAAGGGCTCGGTCGTGGCCGTGGTGGAGGGCGCCCCGCCCGCCGCCGCCCCGGCCGCCAAGGCCGAAGCCGCGCCGGCGCCTGCCGCCAAGGCTGAAGCCGCGCCCGCGCCGGCGGCCGCCGCCCCGGCTCCCGCCCAGCGTCCGGCCCCGACCGCCGCGCTCGAAGACGCCAACCTCAAGCCGGGCCAGCTGCCGCACGCCTCGCCGTCGGTGCGCAAGTTCGCCCGCGAACTGGGCGTGAATCTCAGCAAGGTCAAGGGCACCGGTCCCAAGGACCGCATCACCGCCGACGACGTGCGCGCCTTCGTCAAGCAGGCGCTGGCCTCCGGCGCCACCGCGGCCGCCGCGGGCGGCTCGGCCGACGGCGCCGCGCTGGGCCTGCTGCCCTGGCCCAAGGTCGACTTCACCAAGTTCGGCCCGATCGAAGCCAAGCCGCTGTCGCGCATCAAGAAGATCTCGGGCGCCAACCTGCACCGCAACTGGGTCATGATCCCGCACGTCACCAACAACGACGAAGCGGACATCACCGACCTGGAAGCGCTGCGCGTCACGCTGAACAAGGAAAACGAAAAAGCGGGCATCAAGGTCACGATGCTGGCCTTCCTGATCAAGGCCGTGGTCGCGGCCCTGAAGAAGTTCCCCGAGTTCAACGCCTCGCTCGACGGCGACAACCTGGTGCTCAAGCAGTACTACCACATCGGCTTCGCCGCCGACACGCCCAACGGGCTGGTGGTGCCGGTGATCCGCGACGCCGACAAGAAGGGCATCCTGCAGATCGCCCAGGAGATGACCGAGCTGTCCAAGAAGGCCCGCGAAGGCAAGATTTCCCCCGCGGAAATGCAGGGCGGCTGCTTCTCGATCTCGTCTTTGGGCGGCATCGGCGGCACCTCGTTCACGCCCATCATCAACGCGCCCGAAGTGGCCATCCTGGGCGTGTCGCGCTCCTCGCACAAGCCGGTCTGGGACGGCAAGCAGTTCGTGCCGCGCCTGATCGTGCCGCTGTCGCTGTCCTATGACCACCGCGTCATCGACGGCGCCGCGGCCGCCCGCTTCAATGCCTATCTGGGCGCCTTGCTGGCCGACTTCCGCCGCATCGCGCTGTAAACGGGGAGCCTCATGAGCAATACCGTTCAAATCAAAGTGCCGGACATCGGCGACTTCAAGGAAGTCGAAGTCATCGAAGTGCTGGTCGCCGTGGGCGATACCATCAAGGCCGAGCAAAGCCTGATCACCGTCGAATCCGACAAGGCCTCGATGGAAATCCCGGCCTCGCAGGGCGGCGTGGTCAAGTCCGTCAACGTCAAGGTCGGCGACAAGGTCGCCGAAGGCACGGTGGTGCTGGAAGTGGAGGCCGCTGACGCCGCCGCCGCGCCGGCCGCCAAGCAAGCTCCGAAACAGGAAAGCCCCAAGGCCGCCGAGGCGCCCAAGGCGGCGCCTGCTGCGGCTGCCGCCGCACCCGCCGCGGCCAGCTTCAAGGGCTCGGCCGACGGCGAATACGACATGCTGGTGCTGGGCGCCGGCCCCGGCGGCTACTCCGCCGCCTTCCGCGCCGCCGACCTGGGTCTGTCCGTGGTCCTGGTGGAACGCTACGACACCCTGGGCGGCGTCTGCCTGAACGTGGGCTGCATCCCGTCCAAGGCGCTGCTGCACAACGCCGCCATCATCGACGAAGCGCGCGAGCTGGCCGCCCACGGCATCAGCTTCGGCGAGCCCAAGATCGACCTGGACAAGCTGCGCGGCTACAAGGACAGCGTGGTCGCCAAGCTGACCGGCGGCCTGGCCGGCATGGCCAAGGCGCGCAAGGTCACCGTGGTGCACGGCGTGGGCGAATTCGCCGACCCCAACCACCTGACGGTCAAGGCCGCCGACGGCAAGACCCAGACCCTGCGCTTCAAGCAGGCCATCATCGCCGCCGGCAGCCAGTCGGTGAAACTGCCGTTCCTGCCCCAGGACGACCGCATCGTCGATTCCACCGGCGCCTTGCTGCTGCGTGAAATCCCCAAGAAGATGCTGATCATCGGCGGCGGCATCATCGGCCTGGAAATGGGCACCGTGTACTCCACGCTGGGCGCGCGCCTGGACGTGGTCGAAATGCTCGACGGCCTGATGCAGGGCGCCGACCGCGACCTGGTCAAGGTCTGGCAGAAGAAGAACGCCGGCCGCTTCGACAACATCATGTTGAAGACCAAGACCGTCGGCGCCGAAGCCAAAAAGGACGGCATCTACGTCAGCTTCGAAGGCGAGGGCGCGCCCAAGGAGCCGCAGCGCTACGACCTGGTGCTCCAGGCCGTGGGCCGCAGCCCCAACGGCAAGAAGATCGGCGCCGACAAGGCCGGCATCGCAGTGACCGACCGCGGCTTCATCGAAGTCGACCGCCAGATGCGCACCAACGTGCCGCACATCTACGCCATCGGCGACATCGTCGGCCAGCCCATGCTGGCCCACAAGGCCGTGCACGAAGGCCACGTCGCGGCCGAGGCCGCCGCCGGCCAGAAGTCCTTCTTCGACGCCCGCGTCATCCCGTCGGTGGCCTACACCGATCCGGAAGTGGCCTGGGTCGGCCTGACCGAAGACGAGGCCAAGAAGCAGGGCGTCAAGATCGAGAAGGGCGTCTTCCCCTGGGCCGCCTCCGGCCGCGCCATCGCCAACGGCCGCGACGAAGGCTTCACCAAGCTCATCTTCGACGCTGAAACCCACCGCATCCTGGGCGGCGGCATCGTCGGCACCCACGCCGGCGACCTCATCAGCGAACTGGCCCTGGCCGTCGAAATGGGCGCCGACGTCGTCGACATCGCCAAGACCATCCACCCGCACCCCACCCTGGGCGAATCCGTGGGCATGGCCGCCGAAGTCGCCGAAGGCGTCTGCACGGACTTGCCGCCGATGAAGAAGAAGTAAGCAGGCAGCGGTTCGCCGCCGATGTTGCTGATAACGAGCGCCGGTTCCTGATTTGGGGGCCGGTGTTTGTTTTTTGAAGCGGTGTCAGGGGTTGGCTTGCTGGGGCTTGTTGATGGCCACAAATTGCCGCATTGCTACCGCGTCGATGGCTCCAGCCTCATGAAGCGTGGCAAGTTCGTCACGGAGCGAATCAATGATTTCGCTCGTGATGTCGACGTTCAGCCTATGAGCGAGAGCCGCCTCGGCGGACGGAACCTTGGCGTCTCTGAAACCGAGGTCCGGCGGTACGTTGTGGGTAGCATGAGGGGGTGTGTTGCGCACCATACATATCTCCTGGAAGCTCGGATCCTCAATCCAAACTATTCGAGTGTGGCGGCAAATACCAGGCAACGGCCCCGACCCGACGAGGATTCGGACGGATTCCCTTGGCTGTGCACGGCCGCTGCGGGTGCTGCCTATAACCCATTCAAGGCCGGCTCGGACATTCCTTCACCGTACCCCAGGCCTGATGCGGCTCACAGAACTGCTTGCGGGCCTCCCAGGCACAGTCCGGACGTTCAAAAAATCCCAACTGCGCGCAACGCGCAAGCTCGCCTCTGAGCACATTGAGCCAGGCCCAAGGATTGTGCGCCGGGATTTCGGTGATGCGCAGGGTAGAACGCGGCCCCGTCGGCGCGTCCTCCGCCGGTTCCGGCGTGGGAGCGGTGTGCGGCTCTGCGGCCGGTACCGGCGCGGTGGATGACGGCGGCTCTGGCGCCGCTGCTGCCGGTTGCGCTGGCGTTGCAGTATGCGTCTCCGGTTCGACTATCGCCTCTGGCGCAGCCGTGAGCGGCAGAGGTTCCGGCAACACGGGTTCGGGGGGGATCAGCGGCACCCGCTGCGGACCGGCCTCCGCGGCACCGGATGACGGCGTGTTGGGCGAACTCCACGACACCACCAGCAGCACCAGCGCGCCGTAGATCGCCAGCGTATAGAGCATGGTCAACGTCGCGTAGCCCACCCGCTTGCCGGTGATGGGGCGCGCCTCGTCACGGCCCAGCAGCTTGCGCCAGCCCACCAGCATTGCGCCCGGCGCGGAGATCAGCCCCCAGCCGAGGCGTCGTAGCAGCTTGGGTTTGCGTGGAGGTAGCGTGGCCTGCACTTGCGCAGCCAGTAGTTCGCGCAGGGCGCGGTTTTCTTCCCGCAGCCGGCGGGTCTGCTCGTCTTCTGGCGCCTGATCCGGGGCCGCGGTACTGCCGGGTTGCGGTGTGTGTGGATCGCGAGGCGAGGTGGTCATGGTGTGAAAAATCTAGATACAAATGGTGCGATCGCAATTATGCGGCACCAGAGTCGGCGGCGAACCAGGGAATAGACGGCCAAAATCACCTTATGGACGCGGCATGGGCGTTATCGATCGGGGTTCGCATGCAGCACCACGCGAGGTGCATGAGAAAGGGGGCGCATGCCGCGCCCCCTTTTTGGCCAGATCGGCGGACCTTGCTGGTCCGCGTTCAATCGGGCTTGGTGCAGTATCGAAGCAACTCCTGAACCAGTCCGTGGGGTTTGACCGCAGGAACGACGAATTCGGCCATCCGTCCGGCAGCACGTACCGGTTTCAGATATTTTTCAACGACGTGATAGCCGGGACGGTCGAAATAATCGTCGAACAGGATGACGCAGCCTTCATCGGCCAGCAGCGTCGAAATCAGGAAGCATGCAACCCGGAACCGCCCATCGACCAGGATGAGATCGGGGCTGGCGCCTTGTTTCTCCATCACGTTCCAGGGCTCGTTGGCGTAGGCGGGCCAGAGCGCCGCGCTGCCGTAGTCCCTGGGCCGTCCCCAGTCTCCGGTCGGGCCTATGTCCGCATAAATCGGCAGATACTTTTCAAGGTCACCGCCCAGCTGCCCGATACGCGCCTGGACCGCGCGCAGATAGGTTTCGTCAGAGTCTATCGAGTAGATTTTCTGGATATTCGACTGGGCAGCCATAACCGAGCTGCCGCCGGAACCGTATTCCAGGAAGATCTTGCTCTTGTCCAATCGTTCTGCCAGCAACGCTCGTCCTTCGGGCTCCATATGCGGCGTCGCGGAAATCGTAGCCGCCAGCCGGGTGATATCGTCCGCGCTCGGGGGATGAGCGCCTTTGCGTACGGGGCCGTTCAGGGGCACATGCTGTTTATGGATGGCGTAGGCGGCGGGCGGAGTCAGCTGCGCCGGCTGCGCGGCCAGTTGCAGGCATTCAAGCGCTTGATGGGATGCCAGATAGCGCTGTGCCTCCGCTGCGTCAATCCGGCCAAGAACTTCGTGCGCGAGGTCCGTGGTTTGATAGATGGTGTGCAGCAGGAATGCAAGTTTCAGATGCTGATTCGTATCCAGCTTGTCCAGCCTGGATTCGTCGGGCACGAACAATGCATCGGCCGACAGCAACTGTGCCCCATCGATGGTGGAATTCCCCTTCGATTCTGGCAGGTAGTTGTGGTGGCGCAGGTTATTCAGGCGCAGAAGCCGGAAGCCGTATTGCTTCAACATGGCTTCGACCTCGTGCAGCCTGGGCTGCCGTTCGTAGGTTTCCACAAAACGTATGCCCACTTGCAGGATCAGCATGGAATCCAGCAATCTGGAGGCGCCTTGCAAAATGCCGAGGTTGTCGTTGGCATCGTCAAGCCACAGCCAATCGACTCTGGCGAGCCCATCGATATCGTCCAGCCGTGTGCAGGGCAGGGGCAGCTTCGCGATCACGTTGCTGGGTTGCCGCGCAAATGCCGGCTGCCGTTCAGGGGAAAGCGGGGGCAGCGTGCCGGAGCGTTCGGCGTCCAGGCAGACGTACAGATCGGCGCTGTTTCCCGACCCAAGCGCGTAGTGGCCATGATAGTGCTGCAAATGTCCTCGGGACTGCAACTCGGCAGCACGGGTCAGTTTGCTCGCCGGATCAATAGCAATCGTGGAGAAAGCGCCGAGGTCCGCCATTCGTGCGAAATGCGGGTGGCCGGACAGTGCAGCCCCGTGGTCGAGAACGACGATTTTTCCTTCGAAGGAGAAAGCGAAGCACTCTGCGTTCGGACTGTCGTCAGCGGAGACATCAGGGTGTGAGACCAGCGTAGGCGCCGCATCACCTTCAAACTGCGGCAGGCCTTGCTCCGTAAAGCCAAGGGCCGCGGGCGTCTTGCCTTCGCAGTATCGTTGCCAGATGGCGCGCAAGGCGTCGGCCAAGTGCCCGGCGTACTTGGCGCTGTTGCAAACCGGGGAGTCCAGCAGAATCCGCCGCAGATGGCTGCGAATGATGGACAGGCTTTGCAAGTCGCCCGCCAGGCCTTTGGCGCGAGCGATATATTCATCCCAATCCTGCGTCACCAGTTCAGGCATGCCGGCATTGACCAGGTGCGTGGCCGAATGCCGTCCGGCGAAGGTCGGCCCGGGAAGCGTGATCACGGGTACGCCCATCATCATTGCCTCACAGGTCGTCAAGCCGCCCGAATAGGGCCAGGGGTCCAGGGCGATGTCGATCTCGTTATAGCTTTCCAGCAACTTGACGTGATTCGAATGGCCTTCGAAGCGGATGCGGGACGCGTCGATGCCATGCGTGGCCATGACGCGGACGACGCGTTGCTGCATGGTTTCGAAGCCGAAGGCCGTTCCCTTGAGAAACAGCCGGGAATCGGGCACGGCAAGCATCAGCCTGGCCCATTCGGCCAGCAAGACCTCATTGACCTTTGTGGGATTGTTGAAGCATCCGAAGGTGACATAGCCGTTCGTCGCCGCGGGTAGCGGACCCACCTCGGGCATGTGCGGCGGCGGCTGGTAACAGATATAGTCATCCGGCATGCGGATGAGTTTTTCCGTGTAGAACGCGTCGCTGCCCGGTGGGGACTCGACGCCATCGCTGATCAGATAGTCGATCGATTCCACCCCGGTGGTATTGATCAGACCGCCCACCCATTTGACGATGACCGGCGCGGGCTCCATGGCGATCGTGCGCATTCTGGTTCCGGCGTTGTGGCCGGAAAGATCGATCAGGATGTCGATGGAGTCGTTTCTGATGGAGTCCGCCAGTTCCGTGTCCGAAAGGCGAGCCGTGTCAGTCCATTTCGTCGCGATCCGCATCAGCCGTTGCGTGATCGAATCGACGACGTTGCTGCTCGTGTAAAAGAATAGCTTTATCCCCCAGGCTCCTACGCTTTCAAGGGCCGGCGTGATCATGTAGCCGACAGGGTGTCGGCGGAACCCGTCGGATACCATGCCGACCCGCAATGGGCGGCCGGGCGTCTGGTCGCTGGCTTGCTGTCGCGGCGTCTTGGTACGTGGGGCGAACTTTTGTCCCCACTCCCGGCAGAGGGCGAGTATCTCTTCCGGCGTTGAATGCGGAAGATAATGCGCCATGGTGATTTGATTGGATAGAGGGACCGGGTCCGTATCGGTAAGTTTGGCGGCTTGCTCATAGCTGGCCTGGGCGTTCTCGAGTTCCGCCAGGTCGCGCCACATATTGCCCAGCTCATTCAGATGGAGACTGCGATTGCGCGCGTCATTTTCCACCAGCCACTGTGCTACACGCAGTGCTTCGTCGAAACGATGAAGTTTGAAGAGCGACTGCGATTGCCGCAGCAACCCTCCGATGTGCCTGGGTTGCAGGGTCAGTAGTTTTTCGGCATAGGCGAGCGTCGGCTCATATCTTTCCAGGCGGAAATTACTTTCGACCAGGCCATAGAGGGCGGTTGTGCTGTTTTCATCGTGTTCCAGCGCCTGGGCGTAGTACTGCAGTGCCGATGAGTTGTCTGCCAGTTGGGCGCAGGACTGCCCCAGCAGCGTCCAAGACATGGCGTCTTCGGCGTTCAGGCCGGTTGCCGTGGTCAAAGCATCCCGGGCCTCGAGTGCGTTGGCCTCCAGCAAATATCGTTGTCCCAGATCGCGCCAAGCGTTTGCGTCGTCAGGATGGCGTTCAGTTTTGGCCAGCGCCGCCTGAAGCGAGGGTACGCTGGGCCGGCTGGAGGAGGGAGAGGGGCGACGAAAAGTGGGCTTGACCATGCGATGTGCCTAAAGACCTGCGAGTGTTGTGCAGAGTACTTTGCGAGCCGTGAAAGCAATGAGTGAATCAGCTCAATAAAACATGGCCTTTTCCGGTTTGGACGGAAAAAAGGCCCGGGAATATGGATTCCCGGGCCTTTCGAAGAGGCGTAGGCAGGTCCGAAGACCTGCCGGGCTTCTGAAGCGTATTAACGCAGCAGCGACAGCACCGTCTGCGGCACTTGGTTGGCCTGGGCCAGGACCGAGGTGCCAGCCTGTTGCAGGATCTGGGCCTTGGTCATGTTCGACACTTCGGTCGCGTAGTCGGCGTCTTCGATACGCGAACGGGCGGCGGACAGGTTGTTGACCGTGTTGTTCAGGTTGGCAACCGTCGATTCGAAGCGGTTCTGCACGGCACCCAGGTCGCTACGCAGCGTGTCGACGCGTTGCAGGGCGGTGTCGATGTCGGCCAGCGGGGCAAGGCCGGCGGCGGACAGGGCGCCCGCGGTGAGGGCGGTAGCCGACGTGATGTCCGTAGTGACGCTCGAAGTACCAGCGGTGGCCACGGCCGGAGCGCTCAGTTGGTAGTACTTGTCATCCGTAGACTTGACATAGTAGGTGGTGCCAGACTGGATCACCGTACCGCCAGCGATAGCGGCCGCGGTCGCACCGCTTGCGCCGGTGGTGCCGATCGTGAAGGTGGCGTTCGCGGCAGCCGTGGTCCCGCCAGCCGATTCAAAGCCGCCAGCGTCGACCTTCTTCACCTTGGTCACATCCAGCTTGTCCAAGCCCAGCGTAGTCTTGTCGATCTTGCTCAGATCGATGTTGATCGTTTCGTTGTCGTTGGCGCCGACCTGGATCGTCAGCGTCTGGTCCTTGGCCAGGACATTGATGCCGTTGAATTGGGTCTGCTGCGACACGCGGTCGATTTCGCCCAGGCGTTGCTTGATTTCGGCCTGGATCGATTCCAGGTCGGTATCCGAGTTGGTGCCGTTGGCGGCCTGCACCGACAGCTGACGGATACGCTGCAGGTTGTTGTTGATTTCGTTCAGGGCGCCTTCGGTCGTCTGGGCGATCGAGATACCGTCGTTGGCGTTGCGGGCGGCTTGCGTCAGGCCGTTGACGTTGGCGGTGAAGCGGTTGGCAATGGCCTGGCCGGCGGCGTCGTCCTTGGCGCTGTTGATGCGCAGGCCGGAGGACAGGCGCTCGATGGCGGTGCCCAGCGACGATTGCGACTTGTTCAGGTTGTTCTGCGCAACCATCGACAGATAGTTGGTATTGATGACTGCCATGTTGAGGCTCCCAAGAGAGAAAGGCTTCTTCAAACTGGGCAGCAAGGCCGCCCATCGGTGTTAACGGGAAAGTTCGTCGACGGGTGTCTAGGAATCTCTCCGTTGCCAGGATTACGGCAGGCCAAAATCGATCTTTAGGGGAATTTTTGCGAAAGTCGAAATTCTTGTTGTTGCGGGGGGAGAAGAGGGCGCCGATCGCGCCGTCCGCTACCCCTATATAGAGAAGGCTGCGAGAGGGCGGCCTGCGCAGCCTCAAATCACCTGCGCGATCTGCCCTTCCTGCGGCAGTTCCTGCCAGGCCTGTTCCTTGAGCTTGGCGCGGATGCGGGCCGTGGCCTGGGAGCGCAGCTGGCAGACGCGCGCTTCGGTCACGTTCATGATGGCGCCGATTTCCTTGAGGTTCAGGCCTTGTTCGTAACAGAGCGACAGCAACAGTTTTTCGCGCTCGGGCAGGGCGTCGATGGCGTGGATCAGGGCCTGGCGGAAGTCGCCGGCCAAGAGGGAGTCCAGCGGATTGCCGTCGGCCGAGCCGTGGGCGAGCGCCGAGGACCAGTCGGCCAGGCCGCCGCCGGCGTCGGAGTCGGCGGCGAAGTCTTCGTAGTGGACGATCTGCACGCCCTGGGCGTCATGCAACAGCGTCTGATATTCACCCAGGCCGATTTCGAGCTGTTGCGCGATTTCGGCTTCGCTGGGGGCGCGCATCAGGCGCTGCTCCAGCTGCTGGATGGCCTGTTCGATCTTGCGGGCCTTGGCGCGCACGCTGCGGGGCAGCCAGTCCTGGCCGCGCAGCTCGTCGAGCATGGCGCCGCGGATGCGGGTGGTGGCGTAGGTCTCGAACTGGGCGTCGGCGGTTTCCTGGTAACGCCGCACGGCGTCGAGCAGGCCGATCATGCCGGCTTGTATCAAGTCGTCGAGCTCGACGCTGGCCGGCAGTCTGGCGAGCAATTGCAGGGCCAGCTTCCGCACTAGCGGGGCATAGTCGACCAGGCTGTCATCTGCGTGGGGCATTGCGGAATGTCGGACGGAATCTATCGTGGCGCGCCGCTGACTGTTGCCGAGATACGACATTGTCGACAAACGCGCGGGAAGCGAAAGCGAGCCGATTGAGTGGTCGGCAAGGTGCCATTGTGGGCACTGGAAACGGTTTCATTCCCCGAAGAACGCCGCGTTTTGAACGCTTGTTTGCGTGATTGAGGTAAATTTTGTGAAAAAGTTTTATGTCAAGGTGTATCGAAATCGGCAAGTTGCGCAATATCAACAAAGATTTGTCATAAAAGTCATAGAAAATGACAATACCTGTGGTAAATTTTACTTAAATTGCGAACAAATGATACATTTCGCATTAAAGCAGGCCTGATTTGGGGCTGCGGCAACGGCGATTGCCGGAAATTTGCGTATCTAAGTCCGCGCGGGCGGGATCGGAACTAGGAGTTTGGGCGTGCAACAAGTCGAAAATTCATTGCTGGCAGACATTCGCGAAGTCAATTTGTCATATTTGTTACTAGCTCAGCGCATGCTGCGCGACGACTATGCGGCGTCGATGTTTCGCCTCGGTTTCAGCAACGAGGTGGCCGATATCCTGATGCGGCTGTCGCCGGCCCAGCTGGTCAAGCTGGCCAGTTCCAGCTCGCTGCTGTGCCGTTTCCGGTTCGATGACTACAGCCTGCTGTCGGCGCTGACCCACGACGTGCTGGGTGGTGCGCTGCAACAGGCGCACGCCACGATCCTGCTGGCCAAGCAGCCTGTCGAAGAACTGGCCTGACGGCCTGCCGCGATCCGGAAATATTGTAATGGCCTCGAAGAGCGTATCCCAGGAAGCGGACGACATCCTGCTTGCCAGTTCCATGATCACCCTGGGAGCCCGGCTGCAGGTGCTGGAGGCTGAAACCAGCCTCAGCCACGACCGCCTGGCCCGGTTGTATCGCGAGATCCGCGGCTGCTCGCCGCCCAAGGGCATGCTGCCGTTCTCGGTGGACTGGTTCATGACCTGGCTGCCGAACATCCATTCGTCGCTGTTCTACAACGTGTATTCCTTCCTGAATACGCGCACCAGCAGCAAGGGCATACGCGCCATCATCGACGCCTACCGGCTGTATCTGGAAAACGCCGGCCTGGACAACGCCGAGGCCGCCGAGCCCGTGCTCAGCTTTACCCGCGCCTGGATGCTGGTGCGGTTTTTCGATGGCGGCATGCTGCAGCTGTCGGCCTGCCGCCAGTGCGGCGGCCATTTCATTGCCCATGCCCACGATCCGCAGTCGGATTTCGTGTGCGCGATCTGCCGGCCGCCGCCCCGCGCCGGCAAGACGCGCGCCGCGGCCCGTGCGCGCGCCGGCGCTCGGTGCGCGCCCGCGGCGGACGCCGCGCAGTCCTGAAGGCGGCCCGGCGGGCTGTTTCCAAATACGTCAAAAGCCCTGGAAAACCCCCCGTAACCCACGTTTTTGGAGCGGGGGGAACAGGGGATCATTGACGCCGGTTTTAGACTACGTTGGCAGGGGCCTGATGTGTTGATTGTTATCGGTTTTCTTGTGGTGGCCGTGTCGGTCGTCGGCAGCTTCATCGCGCTGGGCGGCCATCTGGGCGCGCTCTACCAGCCCTTCGAGCTGACGCTCATCTTCGGCGCGGCGTTCGGGGCGTTCCTGGCCAGCAACAGCAAGAAGTCGCTGGCGCTGGTGAAGTCGGCGCTGCCCGACGCGCTCAAAAGTTCGCGCTACGGCAAGGACGTGTACATGGAGCTGATGGCGCTGCTGTACGTGCTGCTGAACAAGGCGCGCCGCGAGGGCCTGATGGCGATCGAATCGCACATCGAGGACCCCGAATCCAGTCCGATTTTCAGCGAGTATCCCCGCATCGCCAAGGACGCGAAGCTCATGGAGTTCATCACGGACTACCTGCGCATCATGATCAGCGGCAACATGAGCTCGTTCGAGATCGAGACCCTCATGGACGAGGAAATCGAGACCTACCGCCACGAGCGCGAAGTGCCGGCGCGGGCGCTGCACCAGATGGCCGACGGCCTGCCGGCCTTCGGCATCGTGGCCGCGGTGCTGGGCGTGATCAAGGCGCTGGCCGCCGTGGACCAGCCGCCGGCCATCCTGGGCGACCTGATCTCCAAGGCCATGGTGGGCACGTTCCTGGGCATTCTGCTGGCCTATGGTTTCGTCGGGCCGCTGGCCTCGCGCATCGAGCGCCGCAGCGACGAGGCCACCAAGGTGCTGGAGTGCATCAAGACAACGCTGCTGGCCAGCATGAACGGCTATCCGCCGCAGCTGGCCGTGGAATTCGGCCGCAAGGTGCTGTTCTCGGCCGTGCGCCCGACCTTCGGTGAGCTGGAAGAGCACGTGCGGCAGGCCAAGTCGGCGACGACCGGCCGCGCCTGACGGAGCCGTCCATGAGCACGGTAAACAACCACCGTGTGGTGATCCGCCGCAAGAAGAGCAAGGGCGGCGGGCACCACGGCGGCAGCTGGAAGATCGCATACGCCGACTTCATCACGGCGATGATGGCGTTCTTCCTGGTGATGTGGCTGATCAGCGTGGTCCCGCGCGAAGAGCTGAAGGGCATCGCGGAGTACTTCCGCATGCCGCTGCGCGTGGCGATCACGGGCGGGCCCAGCAGTTCGGCCGAGACCAGCGCCGTGCCGGGCGGCGGGCAGGACCCGCTGCGCAGCGACGGCGACGTGCGCCGCGGCCAGGGCAACCGGGTCGAGTCCCAGCCCATGGGCGATGCCGAGCGCCGCGAGCAGCACCGCCTGGAAAACCTCAAGAAGCGCCTCGAGAACCTGATCGAAACCAGCCCGGTGCTGCAGACCTTCCGGCCGCAGGTGCTGATCGACCTGACCACCGAAGGCCTGCGCATCCAGATCATCGACAACCAGAACCGTCCCATGTTCGCCACCGGGCGCGCCGAGGTGCAGCCCTATATGCGCGACATCCTGCGCGAATTGGGGCCGGTTCTGAACGAGCTGCCCAACAAGGTCAGCATCTCGGGCCATACCGACGCGGCGCAGTACGCCCGCGGCGAGCGCGCCTACAGCAACTGGGAGCTGTCGGCCGACCGCGCCAACGCCTCGCGCCAGGAGCTGGTGGCCGGCGGCATGAACGAAAGCAAGGTCATGCGCATCCAGGGGCTGTCGTCCAGCATGAGCCTGGTTAAAGATGATCCGTATGCCGCCGTTAATAGGCGTATCAGCCTCGTGGTGCTCAATCAGAGCACCCAGCGGCGCATCGAAAGCGAGAACGCCGCGGCAGCGGAAATCACCGCTCGCGACGCCCGCGAGGTGGGAACGGCGGTGGAGGCGGCCCAGGCCGCCGTCCGCGCCACGACGGCAACCAAACCAGGCGCGGCGCAGAGCAACCCGCCCGCCGAAGGGGTTCGATAGCAATGGCGGCAACGATACTGGTGGCGGATGACTCGGCGACGATGCGCATGATCGTCCAGGCGACGCTGACGGGCGCGGGATGGACGGTGGTGACGGCCGGCAACGGCCAGGAAGCGCTGGATCTGGCCAAGCGCCAGCCGGTGGACCTGGTGGTGAGCGACTGGAACATGCCCGTGCTGGGCGGCCTGGGCCTCATCAAGGGCCTGCGCGAGGACGATCGCTACCAGGACGTGCCGGTGCTGGTGCTGACCACCGAGGACGACGTGGACAGCAAGATGGCGGCGCGCGACCTGGGCGTCTGCGGCTGGCTGTCCAAGCCGGTGGACCCGGACGTGCTGGTGGAACTGGCGGCCGAACTGCTCGACGAGCAGGCCGGCGCTTAGAGCCTGTGCGAGGCTTTTTATGGTTAACAGGCCCTGGGCGGGTTCATTTATGAAGGCGTGCGGACTATGAGTTCTGGATTGGACCTCAGTCAGTTTTACGAGACCTTTTTCGACGAGGCGGACGAGCTGCTGGCGCAGATGGAGCAGCTGCTGCTCGAACTGGACGTCGGCGCGCCCGACATCGAGCAGCTGAACGCCATCTTCCGCGCGGCCCATTCGATCAAGGGCGGCGCGGCGACCTTCGGCTGCTTTCAGCAGCTGGCGGGCACCACCCATCTGCTCGAAAACCTGCTGGACGCGATCCGGCGCGGCGAAATGGCGCTGCGCACGGACATGATTGATATTTTCTTGGAAACGAAAGACGTGCTCAAAAGCCAGCTGGATGCATACCGAGCGTCCGAAGAGCCCGATGAAGCCGTGTTTGAGCGTATCTGCGCCGTCCTGAGGCAGCTTGCGCTGGAGCATAAGGACCCCAGCGCCGCGCCAGCCCCGGCCGCCGCGCCAGCCGCGGCCCCGGCGCCCGTAGCCCCGCCTGCGCCGGCTCCCGCGCCGGCCGAACCCGCCGCGTCGGCCGAACCTGCCGCCGAAGGCACCAGCGTGGCGCTGCGGGTGCGGATCACCAAGGTGTCCGACAAGGACGCGGCGGCGCTGCTCGAAGAGATGGGCAACCTGGGCACGGTCACCGCCAGCGAGCGCGCCGACGGCGCGCTGACGGTCTGGATGGACAGCACCTGCACGCCGGACGATATCGAGGCGGTGTGCTGCTTCATCGTCGACGGCGACCAGCTCAGCATCGCGCGCGAGGCCGCCCCGGCGGCCAGCGCGCCGGCCGCCCAGCCCGCGCCCGCCGCGGCGCCGGCTCCGGCATCGGCCGCTGCGGCCGCGCCGCCCGTGGTCGCGGAGTCGGCCGCCGCTGCCGAGGCCATCACCCAGGCCGCGCGCGTGGCCCGGCCGGCCGCGCCCGCGCACGCGGACAAGGAATCCACCTCGATCCGCGTCGGCGTCGAGAAGGTCGACCAGGTGATCAACCTGGTGGGCGAACTGGTCATCACGCAGGCGATGCTGGCGCAGACGGCGTCCACGCTGGACCCGGTGCTGCACGACCGCCTGCTCAACGGCATGGAGCAGCTCGAGCGCAACGCGCGCGACCTGCAGGAAGCGGTCATGTCGATTCGCATGATGCCGATGGACTACGTGTTCAGCCGCTTCCCGCGGCTGGTGCGCGACATCGCCAGCAAGATGGGCAAGCAGATCGAGCTGCAGACCTACGGCCGCGCCACCGAACTGGACAAGAGCCTGATCGAGCGCATCATCGACCCGCTCACGCACCTGGTGCGCAACAGCCTGGACCACGGCATCGAGACCCCGGAGCAGCGGGTCGCCGCCGGCAAGGACCCGGTCGGGCAGCTGGTGCTGTCGGCCCAGCACAACGGCGGCAACATCGTGATCGAGGTGAGCGACGACGGCGCCGGGCTGAACCGTGACAAGATCCTCAAGAAGGCCATCGCCCAGGGCCTGGCCGTGAACGAAAACTCGCCCGACGACGAAATCTGGCAGCTGATCTTCGCGCCGGGTTTCTCCACCGCCGAGAAGGTCACGGACATTTCCGGCCGCGGGGTCGGCATGGACGTGGTGCGCCGCAATATCCAGGACATGGGCGGCCACGTGCAGCTGTCGTGCGAGCCGGGCAACGGCACCACCACGCGCATCGTGCTGCCGCTGACGCTGGCGATCCTGGACGGCATGTCGGTGCGGGTGGGCGAGGAAACCTTCATCCTGCCGCTGAACCACGTGACCGAATCGCTGCAGCCCACCAATGACCAGATCTATTCGGTGGCGGGCAACGAGCGCGTGATGCACGTGCGCGGCGAATACCTGCCGCTGGTCGAGATGCACCGCGTGTTCTCGGTGGACGGCGCGCAGGCCGATCCCACCCAGGCGATCGCCGTCATCATGCAGGCCGAGGACCGCCGCTTCGCGCTGCTGGTGGACCACCTGATCGGCCAGCACCAGGTGGTGGTCAAGAACCTGGAATCCAACTACCGCAAGGTGCCGGGCATTTCCGCCGCCACCATCCTGGGCGACGGCAGCGTGGCCCTGATCGTCGACGTTTTTGCGCTTGCGCGCGCCAACCGCGAGCGTTGGTCGCAGCCCGAAGCCATTCTGAATTGATGGAGAACCAAGCTCATGGCAGCTAAACCGCAAGCGCCCGCCGCGCGCAATGAAGATGTCGGCAGCGAATTCCTGGTGTTCACGCTGGGCGACGAAGAATACGGGATCGATATCCTGAAGGTGCAGGAGATCCGCGGCTACGACGCCGACACGGTCACGCGCATCGCCAACGTGCCGCCTTTCATCAAGGGCGTGACGAACCTGCGCGGCATCATCGTGCCCATCGTGGACCTGCGCATCAAGTTCAACCTGGGCCGCGTGGACTACACCGAGCAGACCGTGGTCATCATCCTCAACCTGGATCGCCGCGTGGTCGGCATTGTGGTCGACGGCGTGTCCGACGTGCTGATGCTGAACGCCGGCCAGGTCCGCCCGGCGCCGGAATTCGGCGCCACGCTGTCCACGGAATACCTGACCGGCCTGGGCACCGTGGACGAACGCATGCTGATCCTGGTGGATATCGAGAAGCTCATGACCAGCGATGAAATGGCGCTGGTGGAGAAGGCCGCTTCCTGATCGGAAGCGTGGTCGGGACCCGGCCGCAAGCAGGGCAGAGGCGCCATATCCGATCGATGTGGCGCTTTCCTTTAACGATTGCAGTCTAGGAGTGGTGCTTGTGATGCGCAAGTTTTTCGCGAACATGACGATACGCAGCAGCCTGTTGTGGGTGCTGGGTTTTTTCTCATTCATGTTGGTGATAGGGGCGGCGCTCGGCGTCCTGTCCCTGCGCATCAGCAACGGAACGCTGGCGGACATCAAGCAGTCGCAGGAACTCGACGACGCCGTCTCGCGCGTGGTGTCCAGCTACAAGGACACGCTGCACGGCCTGGGCCGGGCGGCCACCTCCAACTATGCGGACATCGTGCGCAACGTCGGCCAGGCCACCTTGCTCAGCAGCGGCCTGTCGTCGGAGGCCAGCGGGCTGCTGGAGCGCGCCAAGGCCTCGATGAACAAGGGCCAGGCCGAGTTCGAGTACTACAAGAGCCTGGCGCGTCCCGATGAAGCCGCCGAATCGCTCAAGGAAATCGACGAGTCCTACGGCGCGCTGGTGCAGCAGGGCCTGAACCCGCTGGTCGCTGCGCTCGAAAAAGCCGACATGCCGGCCTACCAGAAGCAGGTGCAGACCGTGCAGGACGCCCTGGAAGGGCGTTTCGCGCGCGCGATCGAGAGCTTCGACTTCTGGCGCGCCAGCAAGATGATGGACGCCCACGAGGTCGCCCAGGTCCGCTACCAGTTCGTGCTTGTGGCCGTCGGCGTGGGCGGCGCGATCGCCGCCTTGCTGGTGTTCGCCACCTACATATTCCTGCGCCGCCGCGTGCTGCAGCCGCTGAAGGAGGCGGGCAGCCACTTCGACCGCATCGCCGGCGGCGACCTGACGGCCCGCGTCGAAGTGCGCAATACCAACGAAATCGGCCAGCTGTTCGCGGCGCTCAAGCGCATGCAGGAAAGCCTGACGCGCACCGTGGCGTCGGTGCGCCGCGGCGTGGACGAGATCACCGTGGGTTCGCAGGAGATCGCGGCCGGCAATACCGACCTGTCCAGCCGCACCGAGCAGCAGGCGGCCTCGCTGGAAGAAACCGCCGCCTCCATGGAGCAGCTGGCTTCGACGGTCAAGCAGAACGCCGACAACGCGCGCCAGGCCAACCAGCTGGCGGCCAGCGCGTCCGACGTGGCCGAGCGCGGCGGC
>Ga0182742_1000950_pt1 | contig 40465 bp, 43 predicted proteins | sample eDN5th37CBELigMG_FD_128880 | JGI IMG/M metagenome (GOLD analysis project Ga0182742, IMG submission 128880) | Enriched Miracle-Growth compost microbial communities from Emeryville, California, USA - eDNA 5th pass 37_C BE-Lig MG (version 2)... ... | reverse complement strand
TGCCCAGTCAACAGCCGAGTCTCCGCCGCCAAAAACCACAACCTTCTGGCCGGCAAATTTATTTAAATCATCAATAAAGTAGTGCAGGTTCTTGCCTTCGTACTGCGCAGCTGATTCTAATTCAAGCCGGCGCGGCTGGAATGCACCATTTCCTGCTGTAATGATAATTGCTTTTGTATAATGGACTTCTTTGTCAGTAGTAAGCTTAAAAGTGCCATCTTCCAATTTTTCAAGCTTGTTGACAGATTGTTCAAGCGCAACAGCAGGTTCAAATTTGGCCATTTGCTCTTTAAGGTTATCGATTAATTCCTGAGCGCGCACTTTAGGAAAACCTGCAACATCATATATGTATTTTTCAGGGTAAAGGGCCGATAATTGACCGCCAAGCTGCGGCAAGCTTTCAATAATTTTCACTGATGCCTGTCTCATGCCGCCATAGAAAGCAGTAAATAAACCGGTTGGACCCCCACCGATAATAGTAATATCATACACTTTTTGATCTTCTTTCACTTCTATTTCCCCCCAGTATTCCAATGTTGGTTTATACCCATATCATATCATAAATCGATTTAAAGCTCAGCTTGTTTGATAAAAACTTTGCAAATTTGGTGAAGGATATGAAAATTCAATTATCATAATAAAATGATCAAATACATACACATCATGATAGGGTGATATCTCTATCTTTAAGGTTGAAAAAGGAAATGGAAAAGAATAATATGAATATATAGAATAATTAATTTATTAATGTAAAATGAACATATTTTTGACACTTCAAGTGAATAACATCACAAACTCTTTTTAAAAAGTTTCTGTTAAGGCAGAGTTAGTTAATACTGCTTAGTTGATTGGAACGGAAGGCGCGCAGACTCCTGGGGGATCAGCATTGAAGCGAGACCCCGCAGGAGCGGTCGCTGTGAGGAGGCTCGCAAAATGCCCCCGGAAAGCGAAGCGCCTGGAGTGGAAATCAACGGTCAAGTTTAACAGACCCCTTTAAAAAGAAGCGTTTTTCAAAAGAGCTTTCAGTAAAAATAACAGTTAAAGGTGGAAGATATACGTTGAGAAAACAGAGAATTGTCATTTTGGGAGCTGGCTATGGCGGGCTTATGACGGCCACCCGTCTGCAAAAAACTTTGGGTCCGAATGAAGCGGATATTATATTAGTGAATAAAAATGATTACCACTATGAAACTACATGGCTTCACGAAGCATCTGCAGGCACCTTGCATCATGACAGGGTACGCTATGATATTAAATCTGTTATTGATCAAAATAAGGTGAACTTTATAAAAGGCACCGTTACCGAGATAAAGACAGGGGATAATAAAGTAATTTTAGAAGATGGTGAAATAGATTACGATTATTTAGTTGTTGCTGTTGGCGGGGAATCTGAAACCTTTGGCATAAAGGGATTAAAAGAGCACGCGTTTTCTATTGTAAATGTCAATGCGGCCCGGCAAATACGTGAACATATTGAATACCAATTTGCTGTCTACCCAACAGAGGCAGAGAAAAAAGAGGAGCGCCTAACCATTGTTGTTGGAGGGGCGGGCTTCACCGGAATAGAATTCCTTGGCGAGCTTGGGAACAGGGTCCCTGAGCTTTGTTCAGAATATGATATTGATCCAGAGAAAGTTAAGATTATCTGTGTCGAGGCTGCTCCTACTGCATTGCCAGGATTTGACCCTGAGCTTGTCAGGTACGCGGTAGCTCAGCTAGAGAAAAAAGGAGTCGAGTTTCGTATTGGCACGGCTATTAAGGAATGCACACCAGAGGGAATTATAGTAGCGAAAGGCGAAGATGAGACCGAGGAGATTAAAGCTGGAACAGTGGTATGGGCAGCAGGAATCCGAGGGAATTCGCTAATCGAAAAATCAGGCTTTGAAGCCATGCGCGGACGTGTGAAGGTTACACCAGATCTAAGGGCACCTGGACATGATCATATTTTTATCATCGGTGATTGCTCCTTGGTGATAAATGAGGAGATTAATCGTCCATATCCGCCTACTGCGCAAATTGCCATGCAGCAAGGAGAAACATGTGCCAAGAACCTTCTTGCCTTAATACGCCAGCAGCCTGCACTTTCAAATTTCAAACCGGATATTAAAGGAACTGTCTGCTCTTTGGGTGATGATGATGCCGTTGGTGTGGCATTCGGCAAAAAGATGACAGGATCGACTGCCTCTTTCATGAAAAAAATGGTTGATAACCGCGCTTTATATATGATTGGCGGTCCTTCATTAGTTTTGCGAAAAGGGAAATTTAATTTATTTTAAAATAAATGACAAGGGGGACAGAAAAGCAGCCTGCCCCCTTTTTTAGTGAGTATTTGCGTCGGTAAATATTACCATAAAATTATTGAAGCTAGTTGTCCCAAGGGTTCAGTCCTATTATTCTGAAATTTCCCAAAAATAAGAGCTAGAGTAAGAATTTTAAAGGATGAAACAGATGTAATCGTTTTCTATGACTATTTTTACTGAAATTTGGAACTTTTCTTTCAATAAAATTCTTGGTATATTATCAGAAAATTCAATACCAAAACACATTACAAGGAGATGGACAAAATGGCAGCAAAGACAGCAGACAAAAACGAGTGTGTATATTGTTCAGGTAATGGATATTTCCAACTATTATTAGGCGGTTCAGAAACATGCACCAGCTGTGAAGGAACCGGACAAAAAAATAAGAACTAAAAAAATTGCCCCGCAGCCGCGGGGCATTTCTTATTGACTTCACCCAAATACATTAAGTACACTATTTATTGATGTGTAAGGGGGAGGCCTTTATATGCAGATGACGATTTTTACATTGCCTATTTCGATGATTCTATTTTTCGTTCTATTTTTTGGGATAGGTTTTATACTAAATATGCTTTTGCGAATGTCATGGATTATGGCAATTATTTTTCCAGTTGTCGCGCTATTGATTATTGACAAGGTTCGTTTTATTGAATACTTTACGAACACAGGAGAAGCTTTTTCAAGCTTAGGGCATGAGCTTTCTCAGCTGGTGACCGTAGATATTCTGATTTTGAGCAGCGGATTAGCTGGTGCGATCGTTGCTGGTATTGTCATAAAAATGCTAAGAAAAAAAGGGTATCAAATGTTTTAAAACTAAGACTCTGCGAGGATGCAGGGTCTTTTTATTTTTCCTCATGTTTTAATTTCGCTCCAATCCGAATATTTCTCTAATTCTTGGGAAATGAATATTCTTGGGAGGATGAAAATTTAACATGAGTAAAATAAAGAGTTGGACAAGGCGAACAATAATGTCAATATTATTCTTCGCAGCCCTTTTAACAACCCTGCAGACCATTTCCGGGGTTGGAGCAGGAACTTTAAAAGATTACTACAGTACAGCAAATTCACAGCCTGGCAAGGAATCGGGCAATCACTTCTTTGAGCAAGCTTATAAGTCTGTAGAAGGCGCTATAAAATATTTAAAGAGTATGGTTCATTTAGATGGACAGCTATCTGCCAGTCAAACGGCAGCGGCCGAGCCGCAAACTTTAGAGGAGGCCATCGACTGGACGAAATATCCATCAAAAAAGGTAGTAGCAACCGGATACACAGCCTATTATGAATCAACCGGAAAACATCCTGGACATCCTGGGTTTGGCATTACATATTCTGGGGTTAAGGTGAAAAGAGATTTATATTCAACAGTTGCTGCGGATTTAAATGTATTCCCTATCGGAACAATCTTATTTGTCCCAGGTTATGGCTACGGTGTGGTCGCTGATAAGGGAGGAGCCATCAAGGGGGATCGGCTGGACCTTTACTATGAAACGGTAGAAGATGTTTATAATCATTGGGGCAAGAAAGAACTGAACGTGTACATTGTTGAAATGGGGGATGGCACCCTGACGGAGGAAGAGCTCCATTTGCTTAATGAGAACGAGTCTATGCAGGTTTTCCGCCAGCAATATACGAGATCAGAAAGGAAATAGAAAAAAGCTGCAAGCACCTGTTAATTGCGTAAAGACTTGTGCTGTGAATCCTTTTAATAAAAAACAGGGCATTCTATTTGAATGCGCCTGTTTTTTATAGTTAGGACCTATAAAACTAGATAATGAAGACCAAGGGTTAGTAGGATCCCTGTAAGACCGCCGAAAAAAACTTCGATCGGTTTGTGTCCAAGAAGCTCTTTAAGTTCTTTGCGCTTTTCGCGGTCAGCCTTTTTTTGCCAGAGTCTCGCTTCCTCAAGGAAACGGTTGAAATCCGATACGAGCTGATTTAAGACAATAGCCTGTTCTCCTGCTTGACGGCGAACACCAGTGGCATCAAACATGGTTATAATGGCAAAGACTGCTGAAACGGCAAATATAGGGGAGCTCAAGCCTGATTCTAGGGCAACACCAGTGGAAAGTGCTGTTACTGCTGCAGAATGCGAACTGGGCATTCCGCCAGTGCTTGTCAGCAGCGACCAATCAAGCTTTTTCGTTGCAATGAATTGAATAGGAACCTTAACGAATTGGGCAAAGAAAATAGCTGCAATTGCGGACCATAACGAAAAATTCATAAATATTTCCATGCAGGAAAACCACCTTTATTTTTTCCGGATAGGCAAAAGACAATGAAAAAAGTGATCTATTTGTTAAGATGATAATAATATTTTACTATTAGTGCAATGGTTTTTCGGAAATAAGGTCTTTTTATTTGCCGTCACGGAGAAAGAAAAAAAGGGATTTCCTCTTTCTGAAAGGGGTGGGGGAATGTGGACTATCCGCAGGAGTATTATGAGTTTTTTGTGAAGTTTAATGAAGGAGATTACTATACATGCCATGATTTGCTTGAGGAAATGTGGATGACAGATAAGGGGAATTTGTTCTTAAAAGGCCTCCTGCAGATGAGCGTAGCTATTTATCATTATGAGTATGGGAATGTCAAAGGGGCAAGGCTAATGATGGCTGCTGCACATGAGTATTTGCAGTCTTATCGTCCTAAGCATTGGGGGTTGGATCTTGAGCATGTTTATCTTTTTATTGAAACATGCCTGGAGATTTTCCCTAAGGATATTGACAGGGTTGAATTCCGAGAGCAAGGAAGACTGCCGAAGCTTCCAGTATTGCTTTTATTCTTAAATGATTAGGGAGTCGAAATAATTGGTTTTTTCCTATATAATGAAATCATCTAATTTGGGGGTGAACATATGTTTACAGTATTGAGAGATTGGAATCTGGCTGATACACATGAATGTTTAATCATTGGAATTTTTGAAAAGCCTAATAAATTTGAAGGGACCTTGGGAAATTTAGATGAACAATTCGGCGGTCAGCTAACAGACCTTGTCAAAAGCGGTGATGTTTCCGCGAAGTTTAAAGCAGTTGCTAAAATACATACTTTCGGAAAAATAGGTGCAAAAAGAATATATATTGTCGGTCTTGGCAGGGAAAAGGATTTTTCATTTGATGGGCTGCGCGAGGCGTTTGGAAGAGTGTTTAAAGCGGTCAAAAATGATAAATTGGGAAATGCTGCTGTATATTTAGATAGTTTCCTTGGTGAAGGCATTGATGCCCTTGATGCAGGGCATGCGCTAAGCGAGGCATTTGCTTTATCCACTTACAGCTTTGAGGGCTACAAAAAGAAATCAAATGAACCTGAAAGGGAAGTTGAAGGCATTACTGTGTATAGTCAGGCAGAGGAGGCAGAAGATGTCAAGGCGGCTTTAACTGTAGGGTATGCTTATGGAAAAGCAACGAATTCAGCGCGTACCCTTGTTAACCTTCCGGGTAATCTGCTTACGGCTTCAGATATGGCGGAATATGCAAAGGAATTGGCTGCAAAATATGATTTTGAAGCTGAAATTCTTGAAAAGGAAGACATGCAGAAACTTGGCATGGGCGCCTTGCTTGCAGTAAATCAAGGGTCTGAACAGCCGCCAAAAATGATTGTTCTTAAATACCAGGGGAAAGATGAATGGACAGATGTCATTGGTCTAGTTGGAAAAGGAATTACATTTGATACTGGCGGTTATTCTTTGAAAACAAAAGATGGAATCGTCGGCATGAAAACGGATATGGGCGGTGCAGCAGCTGTACTTGGCGCGATGGAGATTATCGGAGAGCTTAGACCAGAGCAAAACGTCGTTGCTGTTATTCCTTCCACTGATAATATGATCTCAGGAGGCGCCTTTAAGCCTGATGATGTTATTACTTCGATGAGCGGCAAAACAATCGAAGTGCTTAACACGGATGCAGAAGGAAGACTCGTTCTTGCTGACGCTGTCACCTATGCGAAGTTTCATGGGGCGAACTATCTTGTTGATATTGCTACCCTAACTGGCGGTGTAATTGTCGCTTTAGGCAATGAGACAACCGGTGCCTTAACAAATAATGAGGCTTTCTGGGAGCAGGTTCTCGAAGCTTCCTATGAAGCAGGAGAGCCGATCTGGCGTCTGCCGCTATTTGAAAAGGATAAGAAAAGAGTGAGAAGCAGCAAAATTGCTGACTTGAATAATTCACCAGGGCGTGAAGGCCATGCAATCATGGGCGGTGCATTTATCGGGGAATTTGCAGAGGACACCCCTTGGGTACACCTGGATATCGCAGGCACCTCTGTCACACGAAAAGACCATGACCTGGGCCCATCAGGCGCAACAGGCGTCATGGTGCGAACCCTCGCCCTCCTTGTAGAAAGATTCGAAAAATAAACCATAAACGTTCACCCATTAAACGCGGTGACGCATTAAACTAGTGGGGGTCAGGCCCCCGGCACGTTAAACTGTTAAAGTGTCGGGAGCCTGACCTTTTTTTCCCTGTTCTGATGCTGTTGACATGAGGCTGTTAGTATGATAGTTTTATATCTATGTTTTAGCTCTCTACCAATTTAGCATAGTAAAGTAAAAGGAAGGATTTTTTATATGAATGCAGTTGTACTTGCAGTACTCGTCATGCTTATATTGAGTCTTTTAAGAATAAATGTGGTAATTGCATTGGCGGTTGGCGCACTTGTCGGCGGTTTGGCAGGCGGTTTAAGTATGGATAAAACCATTGAAGTATTTACCAGCGGGCTTGGCGGCAGTGCAGAGGTTGCGCTAAGCTATGCTCTATTAGGCGGATTTGCAGTGGCCATTTCAAGAACTGGCTTGCCTAGCTTACTTGTTGAGTGGATTTTGCAAAGGGTTGGCAGTGATGGAGAATCTCGAGGGAAAAAGCTATCAAAAGCACTTATCATTATTTCTATATTAATTATGGCATGTTTTTCTCAGAACGTGATTCCCATTCATATTGCCTTTATTCCTATTCTGATTCCGCCATTATTAACAGTTATGAATGAATTGAAAATTGATCGTCGCTTAATTGCTTCTGTTCTAACCTTTGGCTTGACCGCACCATATATTCTGCTTCCGGCTGGATTCGGGAAGATATTCCAGGGGATTTTGGCAGAAAACATTGAAAGCAGCGGTCTAGCAGTAAATAGCAGCGATATCCCAATGGCCATGCTGATTCCAACGGCAGGGATGGTCGCAGGTTTGCTTGTAGCTGTTTTTATTTCCTATCGCAAGCCAAGAGACTATAAAGACTTTTCGATCATTGAAACGGAAAAAACAGATACTAATAAAAAAAGCATAGTCTTTTCGATCATTTCGATTATAGCGGCACTCGGTGTTCAGATTGTCCTTGATTCCATGATATTCGGTGCCTTGGCAGGTATTCTTGTTATTTATATTACAGGCTCGGTTAAATGGAAAGAGGCTGATGATGTATTAACAGACGGAATGAAAATGATGGCTTTCATCGGGTTTGTCATGCTGGCAGCCTTTGGATTTGCAGAAGTGCTAAAAGCAACTGGGGATGTAGAGGAGTTGGTGCAGCAGGCGGCAGGCTTAATTAGTGGAAATAAGTCACTTGCAGCACTTTTGATGCTTGTTGTCGGCTTGCTGGTAACAATGGGGATTGGATCCTCATTCTCTACTATTCCTATTATTGCAACGATCTTTGTTCCGCTGTCATTGGAGCTTGGATTCAGCCCAATGGCGACCATTGCCTTGGTTGGAACAGCTGCAGCGCTTGGGGATGCCGGATCCCCAGCTTCTGATAGTACATTAGGGCCAACAGCAGGACTTAACGCAGATGGTCAGCATAATCACATCTGGGATTCATGTGTTCCTACGTTCCTGCACTATAATATTCCGCTCATTATATTCGGCTGGATTGCAGCCATGGTACTATAATCACACCAAAAAAGGCAGCTTCTCTATCAAGGGAAGCTGCCTTTTTAATGCATTAAAGCGGTGGGGGCCTGACCCCATTGCGTTAATGCTTTACTCCGGTGGGGGCCTGACCCCCAATGCGTTAATGTGCTAAAATCCGAACAGTGAGGATAGGACGTTTTTCTTTTTTGGCTTTGGTTTCTTTTTTTCTTCGTCTAATACGATAAGGTTTTCTATACTGTTATTTTTGCTTGCACGTTCGGCTTCGAGTTTTTCAATTTTGGCTGACAGTTCTTTAAGCTGGGTTTGCAGATCCTCAATTTCTCTTCGATGCTGCAGGAGCTGATATGTGACTACATCGTCTGCTTTGCTGTTCATCTTTTGCTCGAGCACTTGGATCCGCTCAAGCAGCTTCCCTGCAGCTGGATCAATTTGCTTTGCAGCACCTTTTCGCTGTGTTTTCTTGCCGACCGAAACCTCCTGCAAACTAACCCCATTATTTAATTGCTCTTGGACTTGTTTCAATAATTGAATGTCTTCCTCGTTAAATAAATAATGACCAAGTTCATTCCGCTCCATATCGATTCCCAGCTGCTTCACCCAACGCTGCACCGTACTTGAAGATACTCCCAATAACTTTGCTACAGCACTTGTGTTCATGCTTAGTCCCTCCCGCCAAATATATTAATGATGCTTTCTCTTTCGGCCAAGGTGATTCCTTCACGTGTGACAAAACAAGTTCCTATTCGGCAAAGAAAGTGGATTTATTACAAGATTTTTATTATACTAAAATTGGTTTTGATAATTGGAAGGGGGTTTTTTTGATGATTGTAGGTGTGCCTAAAGAGATAAAGAACAATGAGAATCGTGTTGCAATGACACCAGCTAGTGTATTCTCTCTTGTCAGTGCTGGCCATAAGGTATTAATTGAAACAGGTGCTGGCTTAGGAAGCAGTTTCACTGACGATGACTATAAACAAGCAGGCGCTGAAATCGTTTCCACAGCTGCTGATGCATGGGCAGCGGAAATGGTTATGAAGGTAAAAGAGCCATTGGAGCCGGAATATAAATACTTCCGCAGAGATTTAATTTTGTTTACATATCTGCACTTAGCTGCAGAGCCTGAACTAACTAAGGCACTGATCGAATCTGGCGTAACTGCCATTGCCTATGAAACTGTTGAATTGAATCGCACTTTGCCTTTGCTTACACCAATGAGTGAAGTTGCCGGCCGTATGTCTACACAAATTGGTGCTCAATTCTTGCAAAAGACTAATGGCGGAAAAGGGATCCTTCTTGCAGGTGTTCCAGGTGTCCAGCGCGGCAAGGTAACCATCGTCGGCGGTGGAGTTGTAGGAATTAATGCTGCAAAAATGGCTGTTGGCCTAGGTGCTGCCGTCACTATCATTGATCTTAACCCAGATCGTCTCCGCCAGCTTGATGATATTTTCGGTGATACGATTCAGACTTTAATGTCAAATCCATTTAATATTGCTCAGGCTGTTAAAGAAAGTGATCTCGTAATCGGTGCAGTTCTGATTCCTGGGGCAAAAGCTCCTAAGCTGGTAACTGAAGAAATGGTCAAGTCAATGTCACCTGGATCTGTGGTCATTGATGTAGCTGTTGACCAGGGCGGAATCTTTGAAACTGTTGATCATGTAACAACACATGATGATCCAACCTATGTGAAGCATGGTGTTGTTCACTATGCTGTTGCTAATATGCCTGGCGCTGTTCCAAGAACATCTACTATTGCTCTTACGAATGTAACCATTCCTTATGCGCTGCAAATTGCTAATAAGGGTGTTAAAAAGGCAGTTGACGATAATGCTGCATTAAAGCGTGGGGTCAATGTATTAAACGGTCATGTCACCTATGAAGCGGTAGCTAAAGACCTTGGCTATTCTTACGCTTCTGTAGATGAAGCATTTTAATAGATAAAAAGATCCTCCCTTGCCGGGGAGGATTTCCTGTATAAAATTGTGGCAAAGTGTCTAAGATAAGGGTAAAATGGGATTAACTATTTACATTTAAATACTTAAAAACAATGACGAGGAATAGTAGAGGGAATTTGTTTATTCTCAGAGAGGGAGCCCTAAGCTGAAAGTCTCCTATTAAACAGCCGCTTGAACCTGCCTCCGAGTTCTGTGTCGAAAAGATACATGCGGACATACTCCGTTATCAAATTCTGAGTGTAAAGCTTTGCTTTAAATAAGGGTGGTACCGCCATATATTGGTCCCTTTTTTAATGCAAAGCTTTTTTATTGAAAACAGTTTGTTTAGAAATCAACCATTGAAAAAATTAAATAGAGGTGTATTAAAAATGGCGAAAGAGTTTGTAAAAGATATTACTTCCATGGAAGATGATTTTGCCCAGTGGTATACAGACGTTGTTACCAAGGCGGACCTAATCGACTATTCTAGTGTCCGAGGCTGCATGATCATCCGTCCATACGGTTTATCCTTATGGGAAAACATCAAAACAGAACTAAATAATCGTATTATCGAAACAGGACATGAAAATATCTACATGCCGTTATTCATCCCTGAAAGTCTGCTGCAAAAGGAAAAGGACCATGTGGAAGGCTTTGCCCCTGAAGTTGCCTGGGTGACGCATGGAGGGGATGAAGAATTAGCCGAGCGTTTAGTAGTCCGTCCAACATCAGAAGTTCTTTTCTGTGAACATTATAAAGATATTATTCATTCCTATCGCGATCTGCCTAAGCTATACAATCAATGGGCCAATGTCGTTCGATGGGAAAAAACGACAAGACCGTTCCTGCGCACAATGGAGTTCTTATGGCAGGAAGGTCATACATGCCATGCTACTGATGAGGATGCACATGAAGAAACACGCAGAATGCTTGAGGTTTATGCGGATGTCTGTGAAAATGTGCTGGCGATTCCTGTAGTAAAAGGACAAAAAACGGATAAGGAAAAATTTGCTGGTGCAAAATTCACTTATACAATTGAAAGCTTGATGCATGATGGTAAAGCTCTTCAGTCAGGGACTTCTCACCATTTAGGAGATGGGTTCGCTAAAGCCTTTGGCATCCAATATTTAGATAAAGATGGCAAGCAGCAATATGTGAATCAAACTTCCTGGGGATTCACTACACGCATCATTGGGGCTATGATCATGGTGCATGGTGATAACAGAGGTCTTGTAATCCCGCCAAAAGCAGCGCCAACACAAGTGATGATTGTGCCGATTGCCCAGCATAAAGAAGGCGTTCTTGACTTTGCCTATCAATTAAAGAAATCCTTATCCAGTGTGGCACGAGTTGGTATTGATGCCAGTGATAAAATGCCTGGATGGAAATTTAATGAGCATGAGATGAAGGGTGTGCCAATCCGCTTAGAGGTAGGGCCAAAGGATATTGAAAAGAATCAAGTCATCCTTGCCAGAAGAGATACAGGTGAAAAAGTTGTTGTTCCAATGGACGGCTTAGAGGCTAAAATTACAGAGCTGCTTGACGATATTCAGCAAAATCTATACCGTAAAGCAAAAGAACTTCGTGAGCAAAAAACATATACTGTGACCAATTATGAAGAGTTCAAGGAGACATTCGCAGAAAAGCAGGGCTTTGTAAAAGCAATGTGGTGCGGGGATATCGCCTGTGAGGAAAAAATAAAAGAAGAAACAGGTGTAACTTCAAGATGTCTGCCATTTGAACAAGCTGCTGTTTCATCTGAGTGTGTTTGCTGCGGACGTAAAGCAGATCAATTGGTTTATTGGGCAAAAGCCTATTAATCCTTTTATATAATTATGGTATGAAAAATGGGACTCCTATTCAAATCGCCCACGCCAAAGGCAAATGGATTGCATATGAAATAGTGTAGGGAAAAAGAATAGGAGGTTACCCAAATTATGCATTATTATCGAGGACAGCCAGACCAAAGGGGATTTTTTCTTCTTGGCGCACCTTTTATCGGGGGATTGCTTGGCGGCTTAGTTGGAAGCGCCTTATTTCGTCCGTACTATGGATTTACACCTTTCCCTTATGGACCAGTGCCGCCGTTTTCGCCGTATGGGTACGGAGGATATGGCTTTGGCTACGGATACGGAGCCCCTTATTATTACTAATAAAGAACGTGTACTGTAAATAGCCAAAAAATAAAAAGCTCTCATGAAGAGCTTTTTTATTTTTATCAGTTTCGCTCAGGTGCTAGTGGCAAAGTGTGTTACTAAGCTTTTCTTATCCCCATCTTAATTTGAGGACCAGGCTGCAGCAGTCCTGATATTCGGATCCTGTGTTGAAGGTCAGAGTTAAACCATCCGGAGTATATTTTACCTTCGGGACGAATTTCGTTCCTATAGATTTAATCATTTTTTCGACTGTTTCTTGCTTTGATAATTGTGCGGCATTAATTAATTCGTATGAAAACTTTTTGTCCTTGGCCATTTTGGCTAAAACAAGGCTCGCGTCTTTTAGCAGTATATCCATATCTTTGGCAGATGTCATAAATATCTGCGGATTAACCGCAGGAATTTGTCTGATGTCAGGATATCCGCTGTTTATCCTGGCTGGATATTGATAACAATATGGAATCGGCATGTAATAAGCATAGGGGTTCACATGATCATCCTCTTTCTAAGCTTTTTCAAGAATCGCCCCACATGCTTACAATATATGTCATAATAGCTATTTCGGTTCTACTCAGTCTAAGGCAGGCGTAAAAACGGCATGAAGGAAAATCTCAATCTTTAGTCGTATACTTATTACATAAGGAAGGAGTGGGATGGTTGGAAACACATCAAACATTAGTCGAAGCTCTAGGAATGGAAATTTTAACTCTGGAAAAAGGAAATGTTATTGCAACAATGCCTGTTGACCACCGGACAAGGCAGCCGTTTGGCCTGCTGCATGGGGGGGCATCAGTGGCACTTGCTGAAACTGTTGCAAGCATTGGCGCGTATGAATTAGTTGATAAAGAGACAGAAGTTGTGGCAGGTCTTGAGATTAATGCAAACCATATTAAATCTAAAAAGGATGGATTTGTTACAGCCGTCGGCACCGTCCTTCATCAAGGCAGAACCACTCAAGTTTGGGATATAAAAATTAAAGATGAAGCTGATAAATTAATCTGTGTATCCCGATGTACGATAGCCGTAATCAAACGAAAGTAAATGAAAAAAGGTTTGATTTCCTTTTTTAAGAAATCAAACCTTTTTTTTATTTTTGTTGCATCTTTCCCTTATCTTTTAAATCATCATGGACACTCATATCCGTCATCTTGACACCGGAATTATAGGCCGCACGGCTTATGAGATGTCCTGAGACAGGTGAAGTGACGAAGATAAAGACGATACCAAGAATAACACTTGCATTAAAATAGCCATCTTTTACATAGAAAAACAGAAAGACTCCAGCCAGAATAGACATAACGCCTAATGTAGCAGCCTTAGAAGCGGCATGGTTTCTTGTATAGACATCTGGCAGCCGGATGACTCCAAAAGCTGCTACAAGGCTTAAAAAGGCCCCAATAAGAATAAAGATAACAATGATAATATTAAAGATCTCTGTCACGGTCAAAAACAACCCCCTTCTCTAGATATTTAGAAAAAGAAGCAGTACCGATAAACGACAGAATACCAAGCAATAAAATTACTTCTAAAAACGCACTAGTGTTTAAGAAAATAGAAACGAGCCCAATAATCGCAATAAGATTGACCCCAATGGCATCAAGGGCAACCACACGGTCCGGAACAGATGGTCCTTTGATGACCCTGTAAATCAATACGAGAATGGAGATAGCCATACAGAATATCGCTATTTTTACAGCAGTCAAAATCATTACTGGCTCACCTCCAAAATAGCCTTTTCAAAAGAGTTTTTAATGGAATCAATAGCCTCATCTACATCATCAATATCAATGGTGTGAATGTATAAGATTTTATTGTCATCTGAAACATCGATGACCAGTGTCCCAGGCGTCAAAGTAATCAGGCTGGAAAGAAGGGTGATTTCCCAATCCTTTTCAAGAACGGTTGGCAAGGCAAAGATTCCTGGTCTAATATCAAGCTTCGGTTTAATAACTAGCTTTAAAACTGAGATATTTGATAGAATCAATTCTTTAATAAAAAGAATCACAAGTTTTATAGCAGCATAGACTCTGGACATATAAAACCTTGTACTGAAAAAACGCCTTAAAAAGAAAATAATAATTAGGCCTAAAATATAGCCTTTAATAAACGCTGTCCCATCATAAGTCCCCGTGAAAAACATCCATAAAAATCCGAGAAATACATTTAATAATATTTGAAATGCCATACCATTACTCCTTTAAGACTGCATCAATGTAAATACTTGGATTGGCAAGGGTTTCTGCAGCCTGTGAGATATACGGATATACAAATTCGCTTCCAGCACCATATAGAACAGAAATGCTTACGAGAATGACCGGTGCAGCCAGCAGCTTACGGACAGGAACCATTTCCTCCCCTTTATAGCTTTGCGGAGTGCCCCAGAAGCCATTAATAAAGATTTTCATAATGGAAAACAACACGAGAAGACTGGAGATTAATACAATCCCTGCACCCCAGAAATGTTCTCCGATAAATCCTCCCTGGACAATCAGCACCTTGCCAACAAATCCGCTGAATGGCGGGATTCCAGCAAGCACAAGTGCTGCAATAAAGAATGTCCAGCCTAATCCAGGATAACGCTTGATCAAGCCGCTGATTTTTCTTAAATTGCTTGTCCCGGCAATGGAAATCATGATGCCAACCAGCAGGAAGAGCGCTGCTTTAACAATCATGTCATGAATCAGATAGAATACTGAGCCTGTCAGCGATTCCGGTTCCATGACAGCAACTCCAAATAAAATCACACCAACAGCTACGATAATATTATAAATAATGATCATTTTCACATCGGAATAGGCAATGGCGCCAATAACTCCAACAATGATTGTAATGATCGCCAATATTCCTAAAAGCTGATGGGTATATCCCGTGTCCTGCAGGAAAAATAAGGTGTATGTTCTTATGATGGAATATACCCCTACCTTTGTCAGCAGGGCTCCAAACAGGGCCATCACTGGAGCAGGCGGTGCATAATACGATCCTGGCAGCCAAAAGAACAGCGGGAATATGGCACCCTTCAAACCAAATACAATCAAGAATAAAACAGCAATGACTGTTATGATGCCTGATTGCCCTAATTCACTGAGGCGGACAGAGATATGTGCCATATTTAATGTTCCGACGACGGAATATAAATAGGCAACAGTAATAACAAAAAGCGCTGATGAAATTACATTGACTAAAATATACTTTAGCGATTCACGCAGCTGGATTTTCGTTCCCCCATGGACGAGCAAAACATAGGAGGACATGAGCAGTACTTCGAAGAAAACGAACAGGTTAAAAATATCACCCGTTGTAAAAGCACCGATGACTCCTAGGGCTAAGAAGTTCATAGCCGAATAAAAATAATATCTCTCCTGCTCTGGCTTTATTGATTTAAAAGAGTAAATGACACAAGCAAAAACAATAATGCTGGTAGTCAGTACAAGCAGAGCAGACAGCATGTCTGATACCAAAGTAATCCCAAAAGGAGCCTGCCAGCTTGAAACATTAAGTGTTTGAATGCCCTCATGGTGAACCTTATTGACTAGCATGGCGGAAACAATGATGTTCAGTAAAGCTGAAATGCCTGCAATCCCGCGCTGAATAGGGACATATTTGGCAAAGAAAATCAAAAGGATGCCAGTCAGGAAAGGGATTACGATCGGCAGAATTAAAAAGTTAATCATTTCCTTCATTCCCTCTCATTCTCTCTATATTGTCAGTCCCGATTTCCTGATATGCGCGATAAGCAAGAACTAAGAAAAAGGCAGTGACTCCAAAGCTAATAACAATAGCTGTCAAAATTAAGGCTTGCGGAATTGGATCGGTATATGAGCTTGCATTCTCTCCCAGCAACGGGACCGTTCCTCTTTTTAGCCCGCCCATTGTCAGGATAAGCAAATGGGCTCCATGGCTTAGCAGACCCGTTCCGACGATTATTCGCAATAAACTCTTTGACAGCATTAAATAGGTAGCAGACATAAACAAGATGCCTATAACAAAAGCCATAATTATCTCCATTATTCATCCTCCCCAATCGTTTGAATAATGGTTATCGTAACACCGACAACAACCAAGTAAACACCTAGGTCAAACAATGTAGCTGTATGAAGGGACAACTCGCCTAATATAGGAATGTTTACATGACCAAAGGCGTGGGTTAAAAATGGAACATCAAAAAATATCGCTCCAGCCGATGTCCCAAGTGCAAACAACAAGCCTGTCGCTGTCATAAACATGTAGTTCACAGGAAGGCTTTTCCTTACGGTCTTCATATCAAAGGCAAGCAGCAATAACACAATCGCCCCTGATGTAAGCAGACCGCCGACAAACCCGCCTCCTGGCGTGTAGTGTCCTTTGAAAAAAATAAAGAAAGAGAAAAGAATAATGATAAACAGGATTACTTTTGTTGCCGTTTGCAGAAGAATATCATTTGTTCTCATTTTTCTTTCCTCCTCCCATGCGAAGTTTAATCATAGTAAATATCCCTAGAGATGCTATGGACAGAACTGTGATTTCAAACAGCGTATCAAATCCGCGGAAGTCAACGAGAATCACGTTAACCATATTCTTCCCGGCTGCCTCTGTATACGTATTCTCAACATAATATTGGGCAATGGAATCAAATACTTTATTGCTGTGCGCTGATAAAGCTATAAGTGTGACTATGGCACCTACCCCAATGGAAACAAGAGCATTAGTTAGCTTGAATCCCATTCTTTCTTCATTTTTGCTGTTCTTAGGCAGGTGGTAGAAGCAAAGCAGGAATAAAGCAACAGAGATTGTTTCAATAACAAGCTGTGTTAAGGCTAAATCTGGCGCCCTAAATAATACAAAGAAAAGTGATACGGTGTAGCCAACTGCTCCAAGAAGGATGATAGACGTCATTCTTGATTTAGCAAACAGGATACTTATTGATGCAATAACTACTGCAATTGCCAGAAGCACTTCATAAAAGCCAATCGATGAGATATTGCTCGTATCAAATTTGAATGCATTCTTTACAGCTAGCGTTGTTGCTAATATCACAATAAAGAATGTAAAAATATACACTAGATAGGTTCTAATCGATCCATTCATAAACGTCCTTGTTAACTTGCTGGATAATTTCTCTATCCCAAGCAGCAATTGATCGTACAGGCTGTTTAGTGAAAGGTTTTCCGGGAATATGCGGTATACTCCATTCCACTTAGGCAGTGTTTTAAAGAGTACAACTCCAAAGGCAATAACGCCTAATGTCATAAAAAGCTCTGGCTTGAACCCGTGCCAGAAAGAAATATGAACATCTGCTGTATTTCCTGGCATAATCGAGCTTACGGTTGGTGCAATAATGCTATTTGATAAAATATTAGGGAAGAAACCAAAGACAACAACCAATGAAGCTAGGACAATTGGCGAAATTAACATGCCCATTGGTGCTTCGTGCGGCTTTTTCTCGAGTTTTTCCGGCTGGTGCTTTCCTGTAAAGGTTTTAAATAACAGCACCATGCTATAAAGGAATGTAAATACACTAGCTGTCCAAGCAATCACTGGGAATAGGAGCCCCCATGTTTCTAAACTAAAAATATCTAATTCAAGGACACGAATCATACCTGTGAAAAACATTTCTTTACTTAAGAATCCATTAAACGGCGGCAATCCAGCCATTGAAAAGGTTCCAATTAAAGCAATGGTAAAGGTAATCGGCATGAAGTTCATCAGGCCGCCAAGTTTCCGTATATCCCTTGTACCGGTTTCGTGATCAACAATACCTGCGACCATGAATAGACTGCCTTTAAAAGTTGCATGGTTGATGAGGTGAAATACAGCTGCGATGGTAGCCACACCAAAATAGCTTCTGTCCACTCCATCAAAATGAAGGGCTGCGGCTCCAATCCCAAGCAGTGACATAATCATCCCCAGCTGGCTGACAGTTGAGAAAGCCAATATAGCTTTAAGGTCTGTTTGTTTAACAGCATTGAAGGAACCCCAGAATAATGTCAGGATTCCGAATCCAGCAACAAGCCATAGCCATAAAGCCTCTTCAGCAAATACTGGGCTCATTCTTGCAACCAAGTAAATTCCTGCTTTAACCATTGTTGCAGAGTGCAAATAGGCACTAACAGGTGTAGGTGCTTCCATGGCATCCGGAAGCCAGATATGAAATGGAAATTGTGCGGACTTTGTAAAAGCTCCCAATAAGAAGCAAAGCATCGCAGGAATAAATAGGTCATGGCTAGAAATAGCAGAAGCCTGTCCGATAATTTCTGATATATTGAACGTTCCAGTCATAATATAGAGGAGAATGATCCCCCCAAGCATCGACAGACCGCCAAAAACAGTGATAAGCATAGACTTTTGAGCGCCATAGCGTGATCTTTCCTTATGGTACCAATATCCAATCAGCAGGAAGGATGAAAAGCTGGTAAACTCCCAAAAAGTATATAGGACAATAAGGTTATCTGATAACACTACTCCGAGCATAGCCCCCATAAAAAGCAATAAATAGACATAGAATGTATTAAGCTGCTCTTTATCTTTTGCTAAATAGAAAACGGAATATAATACAACTAAAGATCCGATTCCTGTTATTAGCAGAGCAAATAATAATCCAAGTCCATCAACTTTTGCAATGAAGTCAATGTCAAGAACGGGTATCCATGGGGCAGACTTTGAAAAGGTCTGTCCATTAGAGGTCATGGATACAAATGAAATGAAATAGCTAAACAGCAGAATTGGCAGTGGCAGAACAAACCAGCCTGTATGCACATTTCTAAATAGCTTGTACAAAATAGGTACAAGAATAGCAAGCAGAAATGGCGAAATAATTGCTAAATGAAGCAAAGACAAAACATAACCCCCTTTTGTTGAAGTAAATTTATATCATTTGACATTTAAATTATGTCAAATAGGAAATACTGTAATACCATTTATTAGGATGTTTTGTAAGCATACCTTTAAAATAAAAGGGGCAACAAAGGCCCTGCCAATAAGCAGGAGAGTTTGTTACCCCTTTATTTAATATGATGAAGGTTTAGTGAAAAATAACAATAACTATGAAATAAACAAGCATTGTAATTAGGCCAACAGGAACCCCGAATTTTGCCCATTCTTTACTTGTAATGTTTAATTTACCAGCAGAGATGATATTCGGTATGTTTCCTGGAATTAACATTCCGCCACTGATCATTAGACCTAGCAAGATTGCTTTAACAGTCATGTCATCCATTGCAGGACTGATTTCAGCTGCAGCTAATGTTGCATTGTCTAAAATAGCAGAAATCATGTTAATCCAATATAGAATAAGCGGGCTTAATCCCAATAGGTATTTTTCAATAAACGGTTCGAATCCTGCACCAAGCAATGTTAGTCCCATAACAAATAGGTAAATTTTTGCAGCGCGGATAATAATTTCCTTATAGCTTTCTTGTTCAAGACTTGCAGATAATCCTTCATCATTTTGCTTTGGTTTAATAATAATTGCTGATAGTATACCAAAAATGATGACAGCTGTAATAACATCTACTCCAATTAATTCAAACAAATAGAAGAAATGCTCGTCTAATTTGCTGATTGCAATTGTTGAAAGCGGTTCCCCAATTGGCGTTAAGGCTGCCCCAAGTCCGATTGAAAAACATGCTAATACAACTAAACGAATTTCTGATGTCCGATCAAGGCGAAGAACACTGACGATAACAACTAAAACGATAGCAGCGATAATAGCTGTAATGACACTTGAAATTAACCCAAGAACAATAACAACTAAAGCAAAGAATAAGCGGATTGGCATCATTTGGCTTAATCCTAGAATTCCCTTTTCAATTGGATTTTGACACCATCTGAAAAGCAGACCAGCAAAAAGCACAGCCAAAGTTATCTTAATTGGGTCCTCCAGTGCAGCTATGATCAATGATTTGTCTAGTACTTGACTGATTAATGAAGCAGCCAGTCCCATAATAAACAAAAATACTTCTAAATTATGCTCGACTTTTTTTACTGTGAAAGGCAGAAATAAAACAAGTATTAAGATAAATGTTAATCCTAGTATCATTGTGGTCGGTCCTTTCTTAAGACTATAGGCTTAGCTGAGGAAGCTTATAACCGCTATCTTTTATACCATTTTTAATTATAGCACGAAAAATCGAGTTTTTCTGCATGAATTTTCTATTTATTCTATGTCCTATGTGAATTATTAAATAGGTAGAAACATGTTAGAAATGGGTGATTTTTTTATAAAAAAAATTGACATAAAGGAATATTTTTCGCCAATTTACGCATGGTATACATGGGTGATAGATGGTGAGAAAGAAAATATATACGTCAATAATTATTTTTTCAGTAATACTTGCCAGCGGTTTTTTCTTGGACAGCAAGGGGAAAAGAGAGTTTTATATACCTGAGCCGTCCAGTATCGTTAACGAAGCAGAGGGGCTTGCAGATGCCATCGAGAAGATGCAGGTTCATTACGAAAACGAGGGCTTTGTCGAGAATCGGGTAGAAGCCTTTGGTCCGCGTGAGTATGTAAGATTTAATGCGGGAATGTAAAACGTTATACTGCCTGGTCAAGATAAAAAGGCTAAATCCCCTATAGGATTTGGCCTTTTGACGTTAGTTAAAAATAATCTTTTTCTAATGCCTCAACATTTCTTAAGCTAAGTTCTGCCCATTTGGACCCATCCTCAAGGAGTTGTTGCTTCATACTAGCCAAAGCAGTCTGGAGAGACTCCTTATAATCAGGGATTTCTTCGGTAAATGCCTTAACCATCGGTTTGGGGATATTTGCCTGTTCTCTGTATGAAAGTGCTCTGCGCTCATGAAAGATTAGTGCGTCAGCATCCTTAGGACTGTGCAGATCACCTTGCATCGGGTGCTTTAGTACAGCGAGCACTCTTACTAAATAGGCCTGTGGCCGAATATCTGTTACCTCGCCAATATACTTTCCAGTTTTATAGATGCCTGTTACCTGATCGCCTACTTGAAATTCTGCCACCTGAAAATCTCCTTCCTTAACAAAAGATTGTTCTGTTTCAATTGTAAGTGGTTTACTTTTTAAAGACAAATTAAACAATTTTGGCTAACATCCTTTTTGTTGTATAATAGATGAAAGAACCACTGCTTTTTGCAGAAAGGAACGATTGAATTGTTTCAATGGTATATCTTATCACTGTTTTTATACTTCCCACAGGATAAAAGTGAGTACATTCCTGCAGCGATTAAATTAGCCGTATGTCTTGTACTTTGTGTTCTATTTTTCCGCTGGATTCTTCGTGTATCCAAGCGTCAAGCGGCGAAGGCAAAAGAATTAGAAGATAAGATCATGGGACAGGTCCACAGTACTCATTCGAAGGAGAACAGCCGCTAAAGGCTGTTTTTTTTATGTGCCCGCATAAGTTTATCTATAGGGGGATTTGTGCATACTGAATGACAAATTGTCTTATGGAGGAACGGTGGAATGAAAAAGATTTGTTTATTAATCCCATTATTATTGCTGTCAGGCTGTATGGAGGAAAATATAAAAAATATGGATGTGGAAGTATTCAATGCTGATGGAGACTCCTTAGGTATAATAAATTTACAGGAACAATCCTCAGGAGTGAAGCTTGATGTTGATTTGAAAGGACTCCCGCCAGGAGAACATGCGATACATATTCATGAAACTGGAAAGTGTGAAGCACCTGATTTTAAAACAGCAGGCAATCACTTCAATCCGGATGATAAGGAGCATGGCCTGCTTCATCCAAAGGGAGCACATGCCGGAGATCTGCCCAATCTGATTGTTGAAGCAGATGGGAAAGTAAAAGCCGAACTCATGGCGCCAAGTGTCACCTTAAAGGAAAGCAAAAAAGGTTCCCTGCTATCAAAGGACGGCACAGCGATTGTTATTCATGAAGGGAAAGACGATGGCATGACCCAGCCCGCAGGAGATTCAGGAGAACGCATCGCCTGCGGAGAGATCTCTATGGAAAAGAAGAAAAAATAAAAAGTCCCCACACCGGGGACTTTTCTGCGTTTTATTCAAATGCTTTCTTAAGTCTATCAAGTCCGTCCTTCAATGTTTCTTTTGTACACCCAAGGTTCATACGGACAAATCCCTCTCCTCCTGGACCATATTTGGTTCCAGGCTCAAGGCCAAGCTTTCCTTTTTCTACTAATAACTCCTTGATCTCTGTATCGCTTTTACCAAGTCCGCGGCAGTTGATCCATAATAAATAAGTTCCATCAGGTTCCATCACAGAGATATTTGGAATGTTTTCTGCAATGTAGGTTTTGGCAATCTCGGCATTTTCCTTCAAGTACTCTAATAATTCCTCGAGCCAGTCATCTCCATGTCGATAAGCAGCCTCCATTCCGATAATTCCAAGAGCTGGGAGGGTAAAGAATCCCTGGCGCCCTAAAACAGAGGCAAACTTTTTGCGCATATCTTCATTTGCAATGATCACAGCAGAAGCATGAAGTCCAGCTAAATTAAATGTTTTTGTTGGAGCAATGCATGTTATGACCATATCTTTGAATCTTTCGTCTAGTGAAACCAATGGTACATGCTTATTGGGCTTGAAAATCAAATCAGAATGAATTTCATCTGACAGAATGAGACAATTATATTTTAAACAGAGCTCACCAAGCTGTAATAGTTCTTCTTTTGTCCATACCCTTCCTCCTGGATTATGAGGATTGCATAGAAGAAATAGCTTTACACCGGATTTCAATTTTTCTTCAAAGTCGGCAAAATCTATTTCATAGCGATTATCCTTTAAAATTAAAGGAGAATTGACGACTTCACGGTTATTTGATTTTATTTTTTCAAAAAATGGCGCATACACTGGTGATTGCAGCAGTACCTTATCACCGGGATCTGTATAGGCTTCAATCGCCGCAGCAATAGACGGAACAACACCAGAATTATATAGGACCCAAGAAGATTCAATAGACCAGCCATGTCTTCTTTCAAGCCAATGCTTAATACTGTACGCAGTTGATTCTCCTGAATATGTATATCCGAAGATTCCATGGTCAATTCGTTCCTTTAATGCTTCTATAACCTCGCTTGGTGGCCTGAAGTCCATATCAGCCACCCACATTGGCAGCAAGTCAGCTGAACCGAAGACTTCCTTTGTCATATCCCATTTAACAGAAAGCGTGTTATTGCGTGATATTGCTTCATCAAAATTATATTTTTTCATTTTTGTCCTCACCCTCATTCTAAATAAAGTGGTTCCCATTCTATCATATGCTAAGATGACGAAAAATTAAAATAAAAGGGAGTGATTATAACTCCTTCTGTTCAAGGCTTAGAAATGCTTTTATTTGTTTCTGCACTTCCTCTGGCTGTTCCTCAGGCACAAGATGGCCGGTATCTTTGAGCACAACAAGCTTAGAGTTCTTTAAATCATTCTTTAGTCTTTTTCCAAAAGAAAGAGGAAGAACTTTATCATGCTCACCCCAAATAAGCAAAATAGGGGTTTCGATTTGATGCAAAGCTTCTCTTGGCATATCACCCTCCCAATGTCTAATCATTTTCGCTAATCCGCGAAAGATGTCATCATGCAAAAAAGGGGCAAGATATCCTTCTTCCATTTCTTTATCAATGATTGCCTTGTTATAAACCACTAATTTTAAATTTTGTTCCAAACCCGAACGCTCAAGCCATCGCTTGACAAAGATATGAGAGATTGGGAGGTAGCTAGCCATAACAAGAAGCGGCTTCATTTTTTTCAGATAAGACGAACTGCCGAGCAAAACTGCGCTTTTTACTAAATCGGGCCTTAGTTTGGCAATATGTAAAGAGATTTGTCCACCCATTGAATGACCGAGCAGGATGACTTTTTCGATATTTAGCTGTTCAATCAGCATGATCACGGTCTTCGCGAGATTTTTATAAGAAAACGTATAGCCGCGGACCTTTCCGCTCTTTCCGAAGGGAGGGAGATCCACTAACAGAATATGAAAGTCATTCTTTAAGTAAGGAAGGATTCGCCGAAAGCTGAATGATGAAGCTAAAAAGCCGTGTAAACAAACAATTGTTTCACGGGCTGATGGATTTTGGATATATTCGTAATAAACTTGTCCGTTTTTGATATCCATATATTTTCCGGGGATGTTTCTAATCATGTCCCTCACTCCTCCCAATACTGTCCTTTTTTATTATCACCAAAAAATAAAAAAAAGGACAAGCCACAAGGGATTGTCCACTTCAAAAAGGGGGAATACTAGAAAGCCTTACAACAAGGGTAGCCAAAATAAAAAGTTTTTATTCATAAAAAGTAAAATCCTTCAATATTGAGCAAAATAATAGTGACTATTGTTTATGAATGTTTTTGAAATGACCATAGAACTATGGTATAATTTTTTATTGCGTATAAAAGGGATAAATTATAATAAAATTAGGAGTGTTTTCATGTCTGAAAAAATCGAAATTGGCAGTGTTTTAACGGGTAAGGTAACGGGTGTACAACCATATGGCGCATTCGTTGCACTTGACGAAAATACCCAGGGTCTTGTTCATATTTCTGAAGTAACACACGGATTTGTCAAAGATATTAACGAGTTCATTAAAGTTGGGGATGAAGTAAACGTTAAAGTTTTATCAGTGGATGAGGAGTCTGGCAAGATCGGCTTATCCATTCGTGCAACACAGGAGGCGCCAGCACCAGAGGCAAAAGTTAAAAAGCCTCGTAAGCGTCAAGCTGCTGCTGTTAAATTAGACGATGATTCTCAAGGATTTAATACACTAAAAGATAAGCTTCAGGAATGGATTGAGCAATCCCAACGTGAAGATTTAATTAAAAAATAATAATGTAAAATGAACCGGGCCTTTGTCCGGTTCATTTTTTTACCGTCTGAATCCATAACGAGGCAATTTCTACTGTGGGAAAGGATATAATATAACGGAACGTCTCCCTTATTTCCATATGGGGGTTTTGTTAAAGTTATTTTACAATACTTTCCTAAGTGAATGTTAAAACGATACAATGGAATGGATAAATACGGCAGTAATGGAGGAATGAAGGGTATGGCTGAATCATCAAATTCAAGATCATTGATAGAGCAAACAGAGAAGTATGGGGCAAATAACTATCATCCTCTTCCAATAGTTATTTCAAGTGCTGAAGGAGTTTGGGTTGAAGATCCTGAAAGCAATAAATATATGGATATGCTTAGTGCGTATTCCGCTGTAAACCAAGGGCACAGACATCCGAAAATTATTCAGGCGCTCAAAAGTCAGGCGGATCGAGTCACTTTAACCTCACGGGCATTTCATAATGACCAGCTCGGACCATGGTATGAAAAGGTGAGCAAGCTGACAAACAAGGGAATGGTTCTTCCTATGAATACAGGTGCAGAGGCTGTGGAAACGGCTGTAAAAGCTGCCCGGCGCTGGGCTTATGATGTAAAAGGCGTCGCTGATAATCAGGCAGAGATCATTGCTTGTACAGGTAATTTTCACGGCAGGACGATGCTTGCTGTCTCCCTATCATCGGAAGAGGAATATAAGCGTGGATTTGGACCAATGCTTCCAGGAATCAAATTGGTTCCGTACGGAGATCTTGCTGCATTAAAAAATGCCATCACAGAAAACACTGCAGCTTTCTTAATTGAGCCGATACAGGGTGAAGCAGGAATCATTATACCTCCTGAAGGATTTCTTAAAGCTGCTTACAATGTGTGTAAAGAGAATAATGTTTTATTTATTGCGGATGAAATTCAATCCGGCTTAGCTCGTTCAGGGAAAATGTTCGCTTGTGATTGGGATCAAGTTGTACCGGATATGTATATACTTGGAAAAGCGCTTGGCGGCGGGGTATTCCCAATTTCCTGTGTGGCTGCTGATAAAGATATACTTGGGGTGTTTAATCCTGGTTCACATGGGTCAACTTTTGGAGGAAACCCAATGGCATGTGCAACATCCATTGCAGCAATAGATGTCCTCATTGATGAAAATCTGGCAGACCGTTCCCTTGAGCATGGCGAATATTTTATAAAAAAATTAAAGGATATTAAGAATCCAAAAATTAAAGAGGTGCGCGGCCGCGGTCTTTTCATTGGAGTTGAATTGAGCGAGCCTGCCAGAAAATATTGCGAAGAGCTTAAGGGAGAAGGTTTGTTATGTAAAGAAACTCATGAGTGTGTGATCCGATTTGCTCCTCCGCTTGTCATAACAAAAGAAGAGCTGGATTGGGCAATAGAAAGAATACACAAAGTGCTTGATAAATAAATGATAGGAATCCCTGGTCTTTAATGAGCGGGGATTTTTTTGTTCTAAACAATATTTTTTTTCAGATTTTTGTTGAAAGTGAAAGGGTTTTCTTTTATACTTCTAACTAAACCGGTTTACTAAATCGGTTTAGCAAATGAGGGAAGCGCATGAATAAAATAACGATGCAAGACGTCGCGATAAAAGCGGGCGTATCAAAGAGCACAGTCTCTCAATTTATTAATAACCGCTACGAATATATGGCTGAGGAAACGAAAAAGCGGATTGAAGAGGCTATTCGGGAGCTTGGATATATACCGAATTATATCGCGAAAAGTCTTAAGCAAAAGAAAACTTCAACTATCGGTGTTATCGTTGCAAATATTCTGCATGCCTTTTCTACAGAGATCATCCGAGCGATTGAAGATGTATGTGAGTGTAATGAAGTACAAATTTTTGTCTGCAATGCTGACGATGATCCTGAAAAAGAACGAAGCTATATCGAAATGCTACGGGCAAAACAAGTTGATGGCTTAATAATTTTTCCGACGAGCGGGAACGTTAATTTGTATAATTTATTGAAAAAATCCCAATTCCCCATTGTTTTTATAGACCGAAAAATGGAGCCTGCTATTTACCCAACATATATGCTTGATAACGAAAAAGCCGCGCAAAAGGCTGTGAATGAACTTATCAATAGCGGGAAAAGTAAGATTGGCTTAGTTGGCACCTCGCTGGAAAGAAACATTACGCCAAGGGTTGAGCGGGTTGAAGGGTTTAAAAAGACACTGGAAGAAAACGGGATTCCTATTAATGAAAAGTGGATTATCACTGCTGAGCGCCATGAAATTACAGCCTATTTAGAAAGAATCTGGGAGGATGATGACCTTCCTGATGCCTTTTTTGCTGTAAACGATTTGTCGCTGATTGAACTGCTGAAATTTTTGAAAAAGAAGAATCTTGCTATTCCTCAAAATGTAAGCGTTACAGCTGTCGACGATTCTCCATTTATGGAAGTTCTGACTCCGCCTATTACCGTAGTGAAGCAGCCAACGTTTGAAATGGGCAAGGCGGCCGCAGAAAAAATCCTGGAGTTAGCGGCGTTAGGGAAGCTTGAAGAGGAATATGAGGTTACACGGTATATGCCTGAGCTGGTTAGGAGAGATTCCGTTTAACTTTGGGTTTTATTAGACAGAAGTTTTGCAAACAGCAAGGAGAGAAGAAAATGTCATCTCAATTTAGTGTGTTAACCATCGGTGATGCCATGATAACAATGAATCCTGTGACAACAGGCCCATTGCGTTATGTGACCCATTTTGAAAGGAAGCTTGGCGGTGCTGAGCTGAACTTTGCCATCGGATGTGCAAGATTAGGCATCCAAACAAGATGGGTTAGCCGGTTAGGTAAAGATGAATTTGGCCGTGTCATTTATAATACTGTTCGCGGCGAAGGTGTTGATATGTCACAGGTTGAATTTGCAGCTGGATATCCAACATCATTAAATTTCAAAGAAATTCAGGAAGACGGTTCGGGAAAAACTTTTTACTACCGCTATCAGTCTCCTATGCTGACTCTTACACCAGAGGATATAACAGACGAAATGTTCGAGGGAATAAATCTTGTCCATTTAACAGGTGTTTATCTTGCTATTGATGTAAGAAATCGTACGATAGTACAAGCGATTATTGAGAAAGCAAAGGAGAAACATATTCCGATTTCTTTCGATCCAAATATTCGGTTAAAGTTATGGACAATTGAAGAAGCCAGAAAAGTCTATGAGATGATTTTTCCTAATATTGATATTTTGTTAACTGGTTTGGATGAATTCCGGTTAATTTTCGGAAAAGATTCTAATGAGGATTTAGAGGAAATCGCTAAACAGTATGGATTTAGTGATTTGGTCATCAAGGATGGCGGAAACGGGTCCATGCTGTACCGTAACGGTCAATGGACGAAAGCAGATGCCTTCAAGGTAACGGTTGTCGATACTGTGGGAGCAGGGGACGGATTCGATGCCGGCTATATTTATGGCTACCTGAATCAGTTCCAGCCTGAAGATCTGCTGCGTTTTGCAAATGGCGTCGGCGGATTGGTAACAACGGTTTCAGGGGACAATGAAGGCCTTCCATATCTTGAAGAAGTTCAGGCTTTTATCGGAAACGAAACAATTATCGAACGATGAAAGGTGACACGTAATAATGAAAACGATCTCAACCATACTTGAGGAGCTAAGCGCAGTATGCAGCAACATCTCCAACGAACAATACGAGGAGCTTATAAAGCTTCTTAAACAAGATCGTACGTTTTATTTTGCCGGAGAAGGCCGTTCAGGGCTTGTTGCAAAAGCAATTGCTATGAGATTAATGCATGGTGGAAAAAGGGTGCATGTAATAGGTGAAACAACCACACCTGCTATTAAGGCTTCAGATGTCTTAATCATCCTTTCCGGCTCCGGAAAAACTATGCAGACAGTACATGTAGGTGAAAGTGCTGCCAAAGCAGGGGCTGAAGTTTTTCTTGTGACTACTAATCAGGAAGCTTTAAGCCATGATTGGTGCCATGCTGGTCTTCGGATTCCAGCAGCGACCAAGCATCGTTTGCCTGAAGAGCCTGCGACTATTCAGCCGCTTGGCAACCAATTTGATCAATCTGCACATATTATCCTTGATGCTGCGATTATTGACAGTCTTCAATCGGATCATTTGCAGGATGAAATGAAGAAAAAGCACTCTAACCTAGAGTAGGAGGATTTAAAAATGTCTAAACAAATCATTAATCACGAAGAGGCTAAAGGCCTTGTTGTAAAAAAATTAACAGAAGCTGGATTAGTTACGGAACATGCTGAAAAAGTTGCAGAAGTTCTTGTGCATGCTGATCTAAGAAATGTGAATTCACATGGCGTACTTCGTACAGAACACTATGTTAACCGAATCAATGCAGGCGGCATTAATACAAATGCCAATATCAGCATCAAGAAAACCGGCCCTGTAACAGGTGTTGTTGATGGAGATGATGGTTTTGGCCATGTGGTCGGAGATATCGCTATGCAAAATGCAATTGATATGGCGAAGGAAAATGGCGTCGGCATGGTTACCGCCATTAATAGCAGCCACTGTGGTGCACTAAGTTATTTCGTACAAAAAGCAGCATTGCAAAACCTTATCGGTATTGCAATGACTCATACAGATAAAATTGTTGTTCCGTTTGGCGGAAAAGAATCGTTTTTAGGAACGAACCCGATTGCCTATGGTGTGCCTGCCAAAAATCATAAACCTATGATTCTTGATATGGCCACATCGAATGTTGCACTAGGTAAAGTGCTTCAATATAAAGAAGAAGGAAAAGATATCCCTCCAGGCTGGGGCGTTGATGAAACTGGTCAAACAGTGACAGATCCAAGCAAAGTTGTCTACTTATCACCATTTGGCGGTCCTAAAGGATACGGATTATCCTTGATCGTTGATATTTTCTCTGGACTTTTAGCTGGAGCAGCATTTGGCCCACACGTGGCGAAAATGTATGATGATCTTGATAAAAAGAGAAAGCTGGGCCATTACTTCTGTGCGATTAACCCTGCTTTCTTTACAGATACAGATACTTTCTTAGAGCAAATGGACACAATGATGGACGAGCTTCATGATGTTCCGCCAGCACCAGGATTCTCTCAAGTACTTGTTCCAGGAGAAATTGAGCAAATGAATGAAGAGAAAAACTTGAAAGATGGCATCGCCATCGCATCAACAGTGTATGAGTATCTAACAAAATAATTTGAAAGGCAATGCCTTTTCAAAGATAAAAAAAATCAACAAAATTAGGGGGAAAAGAGATGAAAAAACTTAGCTGGTTATCAGCTATCATGGCAGTTATGCTGCTATTAGCAGCATGCGGATCCGGCGGCGGAGATAAAGAAGAAGCCGGCGGCAGCGAAGGCGGTAAAACAATTAAATGGAAAATGGGCCACTTAGCAGATGAAAATCATATTTGGCACAAAACATCTTTAAAATTCGCTGATTTAGTCAAAGAGAAAACTAATGGACAAATTGAGATCACTGTTTATCCTAACAACTCTTTAGGCGGCGAAACAGACACAATTAATGCGATTTCTGCTGGAACAGCTGACCTAGTTATTTCTGGCGAAACACTGCAAAACTGGGCTCCAAAAGCAGCATTACTCGCTGTACCTTATGCCTTCACAGGTTTAGACCATGTAAAAAAAGTAGTCGAAGGTGAAGTGGGAGACGAAATTGAAGCTGAAATCAAGGAAAAAGCAAATTTAACACCATTATTTTATATGACACGTGCACCGCGTAATCTTACATCCAGCAAACCGATTAAAACACCAGAAGATTTAAAAGGATTTAAAATGCGTGTGCCAAACGTTCCATTATTCCTTAAAGTATGGGAAGCAGCTGGAGCTAAGCCTCAGGTAATGGACTTTAACGAAGTGTTCACAGGTATCCAGCAAGGGGTAATTGATGGACAAGAAAACCCTGTTGACCTTATTCAAAGCGGCGGTCTGTATGAAGTGCAAAAATATGTAAACCGCACAGAGCATGTTTATTCTTGGATTTATGTACTTGTTGGAAACAAGCAATGGGATGCTTTAAATGATGAGCAAAAGACTGCTGTTCAAGAAGCTGCTGCAGAAGCACAGACCTATGGTGAAGAATTATTTAACGAAGAGATCAGCAAGATCGAGGACCAATTGAAAGAGGAAGGAATGGAGTTTGTAGATTCCGATAAAGATGCCTTCGCTGAACTTATGGTTCCTGCTGTTAAAGCTTCACTTTCTGAAGAGCAAAAAGCATTATATGAAAAAATCTTAGAAGTAAAATAAAAAATAGGATAGGCACGGTTGACCTCTTGGTTGACAGTGCCTTTCCGTTAGTTTAAGGAAGAGTTGGGTTTAATTAGAGCTGTTGTAAAACTTTTGAAATTATATATTATTTCCGAAAGGGAGTGAATCTGATGTCGAGTGTCCTAAAGTGGCTGACACGAATACTTGGATTTATATCTGTTATTTGTTTTATCGGCGTTATTGTCATCGTTGCCATGCAAATCCTTTCCCGCTATTTTCCATATTCTTATATTTGGACAGAAGAGTTAACGCGTTATTTATTCCTTTTTGGTATAGCAACTGCTGCACCACTAGCACTTCTTCGCAATGAATATATTGCTGTTGATATCGTTATTGCCAGATTCCCTGAAAAGCTGAAAAAGGTTTTTGATATTCTGATTATGACATCCCTTTTAGTTATAAGTATCATCATGATTAAGGAATCTATCTCATTTGTGCAGATTGGGGCACCTCAGCTGTCAGCCACCATGCCGATTAAGATGGGATGGATCCATGGGTCTATGCTTATTATGAGTATTTTCTTAGCATTTTTTGCAATAATACGACTTGGCTATATTTTTAGAAACAAGAAAAATCCGTATGAAGTAGAAGGAGGTGGGGAAATATGATGGCTCTCCTATTGTTTATTTCATTTATCGCATTAATCTTCCTTGGCGTGCCAGTAGCATTTAGTTTGGGTCTGTCGTCACTTATCTATCTGATCGTCGGTGATATTCCATTAAATATCATTCCGCAAAAGATGTTTGCCGGTCTGAACTCATTCGTTTTGCTTTGTATTCCCGGTTTTATACTTGCCGGTAACTTAATGAACGTCGGTGGTATTACGGATCGAATTATTAACTTTGCCAACAGTATTCTTGGCCGTATCCGCGGTGGACTTGGGCTTGCTAACGTTGGTGCTTCCATGGGGTTTGCCGGTATTTCAGGTACAGCTCTTGCAGATACAGCTAGTATTGGTGCCATTCTTATTCCAGCGATGAAAAAGGAAGGTTATGGAGCAGCATTCTCTTCTGCGGTTACTGCTTCTTCATCCATTGTTGGACCAATTATCCCGCCATCTCTGCCAATGATCATTGTCGGAACTCTTGCTTCCTTGTCTATTGGTGACTTATTCATGGCCGGTGCTGTACCAGGTATATTAATCGGATTAGGCTTAATGATTCCTACCTATATTATTTCTGTTAAAAGAAATTATCCAAAAGGCGAAAAAAGGTCATTAAAAGAAATCTGGAAAAGCTTCCTTGGCGCTTTCTGGGCTTTATTAATGACAATCATTATCTTATACGGAATTTTAGGAGGATTATTCACACCTACTGAAGCTTCTGTTGTTGCTGTTATTTATGCTTTTGTTATTGGTATTTTCGTATATAAAGAGCTTCCAATTAAAAAAATCCCTGAAATTATGCTATCTACCATGACTTCTACTGCAGCAATTATGCTATTAGTTGGATTTGCGAATCTGTTTGGCTGGATTTTAGTCAGTGAAAGAATTCCGCAAATGGTAGCAGATACTATCTTGGGTATTTCTTCAAATCCTGTTGTTGTTATTTTATTAATTATTGCTTTAATGTTATTTGTTGGCACGTTCATGGAAACCATTGCAGGACTAGTTATTCTGTTTCCTGTTCTGTTGCCGGTAGCCACTCAAATTGGCATGGACCCAATCCAATTTGGTGTAATGATGGTCTTAGCAATGGTTATCGGATTGGTTACACCGCCGGTAGGGGTATGTTTATTCGTGGCCTCGCAGATTGGAAGGGTTACGATGGGGAAAGTGACACTGGAATTAATTCCGTTCCTTGCGGTTATGTTAATTGTCTTACTGCTTGTTGCCTTTATTCCTCAAGTTACATTGTTCTTGCCAAGCTTATTTGAATAAGGAGATGCAATATAATGAAAGCTGTACAAATTACTAAACCACATGAAATGATTTCTTTAGAAGCTGAACAACCAGAAATTAAAAATGAGGATGACGTTCTTGTCAAAGTTAAGCGTGTCGGAATATGCGGTTCGGATATGCATATATTCCATGGAACCAACCCGCTTGCGACCTATCCGCGCGTAGTCGGCCATGAAGTAGCCGGAGAGGTTGTGGCAGTTGGAGAGAATGTGACAAATCTGAAGGCTGGGGATCATGTTGTTGTAGAACCGATCAGCTATTGCGGAGAATGTTACGCTTGCCGCAAAGGACGTCCGAATGTTTGTGAAAAGCTTTCAGTATTTGGTGTACATGAAGATGGTGGGATGCGTGAATTCTTCGTTCTTCCAGAAAAACAATTGCATGCCGTTGACCCGTCATTAGATTGGGATGAAATTGTCCTTGCAGAACCATATACCATTGGAGCTCAAGCTAATTGGCGCGGAAAAGTTGAAGAAGGTGACACCGTTCTTATCCAAGGTGCAGGTCCAATTGGAATTTGCGCATTGAAAATGGCGAAGCATTTAGGTGCCAAGGTTATGGTATCCGACCTTAAAGAGGAGCGCTTAGCATTTGCCAAAGAAAATGGTGCAGACTGGACTATTAATGCAGGTAATGAATCTGTAGAAGAAAAGGTAATGGAATATACTAATGGAGAAGGGGCTAACGTTGTTATTGATGCTGTATGCCTTCCTCAGACTTTTGAACTGGGACCAAAAGTAGCTTCAATTGCTGGTACAGTTGTCTGCTTGGGATTTGACGAGCGTCCTGCATCTATTTCACAGCTTCCTATTACAAAAAAAGAGCTGACTATCGTTGGTTCACGTTTACAAACAGATCAATTTAAAACTATTGTACAGCTATTAAATGAAAAGAAACTTCAGTCAAATGGATTAATTACGCATAAATTCCCAATTGAGCAGGTTCAAGAGGCTTTCAAATTCGTTGAAGAAAATCAAGATATTGTTAGAAAAGCATTAATCGTTTTTGAATAAAGGGTATTTTTTTCGACTTTAAGAATAGTTTAGCGCCTGGTGCCAGCTGACGCCTGGCGCTTTTCTAAATAGGAGGCATTTGGATGTTACCGAAGGTAGAGATATTAAAATCACTGTCTGAAGCAAAAGTTGTGGCTGTTGTTCGCGGAAAGGATGCTGATGAGGCTATCGCAATTTCTAAGGCAGCCATTAAAGGCGGATTTCAGGCCATAGAACTCACGTATACAACACCAAATGTTGAACGGGTTTTTCAGGAACTAGAAAACGAACAGGCAATAATTGGAGCCGGAACTGTCTTGGATGCCGAGACAGCCAGGCATGCCCTTCTTCATGGTGCAAAATTTATTGTCAGTCCTCATTTCAGTGAGGATATCAGTAAGCTTAGCAATCGTTACTGTGTTCCCTACTTGCCTGGGTGCTTAACGATTTCGGAAATTGTCAGAGCGCTTGAAGCTGGCTGTGATGTAGTGAAATTATTCCCAGCGAATAATTTTGAACCTTCTTTTATAAAAGCAGTGAATGGTCCGCTTCCACATGTGCGAATGATGCCTACCGGCGGAATAAATATTGGCAATATTTCAGAGTGGCTAGATGCTGGGGCTGTTGCTGCCGGTGTGGGCAGTGATTTAACAAAGGCATATCGCAGCGGCGGGGAAGAAGCTGTCATTGATCACTGCCGTAAATATATTGATATAATTAATAAAAGCGGGGTAGACCTATGAACATGACATTTCGCTGGTATGGGAGAGGCAATGACACAGTCTCATTAGAGCAAATTAAACAAATCCCTAGTGTAAAAGGAATTGTGTGGGCACTCCATGAAAAGCCTGTTGGTGATGTTTGGACAAAGGAAGAAATAAAAGCAGAGGTTGAATTTATTCAATCCTATGGCTTCCATGCAGAAGTTGTGGAAAGTGTAAATATTCATGAAGCAATTAAATTAGGCAATCTAGAACGTGATACATATATCGAAAATTATAAGACGACCATCCGAAATCTAGGTGAATTTGGCGTTAAGGTCATTTGCTATAATTTTATGCCTGTTTTCGACTGGATTCGGACAGATTTATACCACCCGCTTCCAGATGGATCAACAGCGTTATTCTATGAGAAACAAAAATTAGATTCGATTGGTCCAAATGAGCTTGTCGATATTTTTTCATCGGCATCTGACATGACTCTCCCAGGGTGGGAGCCGGAGAAGCTTGGCCGGATTAAAGAATTGTTTGAAGCATACAAAGAGATTGATGAAGATAAGCTATGGGAGAACCTAGGTTATTTTCTCAATGAAATTTTGCCTGTTTGCGAGGAAGCAGGCATCCAAATGGCCATTCATCCGGATGATCCGCCATGGTCACTTTTTGGACTGCCGCGAATCATGACAGGTGAAGAAGGACTAAGAAAATTATTGTCCATATCCGATTCGCCAGCCAATGGGATTACATTTTGTACAGGTTCATTAGGATCAAATCCAAAAAATGATATGGTCGAGCTTGCTGGGAAATTTGCAGGCAGATCTCCATTTGCTCACATCCGCAATGTGAAAATTTTTGAAAACGGCGATTTTATTGAGACATCCCATCTTACTTCAGATGGTTCCATTAACGTAACAGGTGTGGTCAAAGAATTGGCAGAGCAGAACTATTCAGGCTATGTCAGACCCGATCATGGCCGACATATCTGGGAAGAACATTGCCGCCCAGGCTACGGATTATACGACCGTGCACTTGGAATCATGTATTTGAACGGTCTTTGGGATGCATTTACTGCAGGACACAGGGACAGGCACCTTGTCCCGCAAAATGATAAGAAGGAGGGATAAGAATGCTTCCTATTCATGAAAACTTACAAGGAAGAGTTGCAGTTGTTACAGGCGGCAGCGGTGTATTATGTTCTGAAATGTGCCGGGAGCTTGCCCGCCACGGAGTTAAGGTAGCTGTTCTTAACCGTACTGCTGCAAAAGGCGAAGAAGTTGCAGAAGAAATTCGTTCTAATGGCGGAACTGCAATTGCCTTGGCTGCAGATGTGCTTAACAAGGCATCATTAGAAAAAGTCCGGGATGAAATAATTAACGAGTATGGACGTGTGGATATTTTAATCAATGGCGCTGGCGGCAACCATCCGGATGCAATTACGGCTCCGGAAACCTTTGGCGAAGATGTTGAGGGTAAAACCTTTTTTGATTTAGATGAAAAAGGCTTTTCACAAGTCTTTGCAACCAACTTTACAGGCTCCTTTTTAGCTACCCAGGTTTTTGCTAAGAATATGCTTGAGCAGGAATCACCAGTCATTATCAACATTTCCTCTATGAGCGCTTATTCGCCAATGACAAAGGTTCCGGCCTATAGTGCGGCAAAAGCTTCCATTAATAACTTTACAATGTGGATGGCCGTTCATTTTGGAGAAACAGGATTAAGAGTGAATGCGATTGCACCGGGATTTTTCTTAACAAAGCAAAATAAAGACCTGCTGACAAACCCAGATGGCTCATTAACTAAGAGATCCCACAAGATTATGTCACATACGCCAATGAGACGTTTTGGCAAGCCGGAAGATCTATTGGGCACACTGTTATGGTTAACTGATGAATCCTGCTCCGGTTTCGTTTCAGGTGTAACAGTTCCAGTTGATGGCGGATTTATGGCTTATTCAGGAGTGTAATATATGAAAATCCAACTTGCATTAGACAGGTTAACCACAGAAGAATGCTTTCGCATTGTCGATGCTGCAGGCACGTCGATTGATTGGATTGAAATTGGAACGGGTGTCATAAAGGAATATGGCATGTCCATTGTCCGGGATATGAAAGCCAAATATCCAGACATTCTGATTTTAGCGGACATGAAAACGTGTGATGCCGGCAAACATGAAGCAGCACAGGCATTTGAGGCTGGGGCAGATATCATGACGGTTATGGCATTCTCTGGAGATGGCACAGTTCGCGAAACTTTGGATACTGCTAAAAAGTACAATAAGCGCGTCATGTTTGACCTGCTTGGGGTTAAATCCAAAAAGCGTGTAGATGAGCTTGTTGCATTAGGTGCAGATCTTGTCTGTCTCCATGTGGGCAAAGACATGCAAAAGCAAGGGCAATTTGCATCCAAAGAACTTTTTAGCTTGATAGAAGGAATCAATGGAATTGAAGTGGCAATGGCTGGCGGAATCAATGCGGAGTCAGCAGCAGAGCTAAAGGACTCACCCGTTGATGTTCTTATTGTTGGCAGTGCCATTACCGGCGCCGATGATCCTAAGGCAGCCGCAGATAAAATTCAACAGGCTATATTATAAGGGTTAAGCTCCTAGTGGAATAGGCTATATCACTAGGGCTTAACCCTTTGCTTTTTTTGTCGAAAATTGCCCAGGCAATAATCGACATTTTATGTCCCTTGATAATATAATCGACATCCGATAAAGTGATAGTGAAGATATGGGTATATTAGGAATACAACGATAGCTTTTTTAAATAATAAATATCGGACATATATTGGAGGACACATATGACAAATCTTACTTTTGACTACTCAAAGGCCCTTACATTTATGGGTGAGCATGAACTTACCTATTTACAAGATGCTGTAAAGGTTGCCCATCATTCTTTGCATGAACAAACGGGTCCCGGAAATGAGTATACAGGCTGGATTGATTTGCCGGTCAATTATGATAAAGAAGAATTTACCCGAATTAAAAATGCTGCAGAAAAAATCAGAAGTGATTCAGATATTTTGCTCGTAATTGGAATTGGAGGCTCCTACCTTGGTGCTCGGGCTGCGATTGAGATGCTTAGCCACAGCTTTTATAATGAGCTTCCAAAGGAAAAAAGACAGTCACCGCAAATTGTGTTTGTTGGGAATAGCCTGAGCTCTACATACATAAAGCATTTGATCGAATTGTTAGAAGGCAAAGACTTCTCTATTAATGTTGTCTCAAAATCAGGAACAACCACCGAGCCAGCCATCGCGTTCCGTATATTTAGGAGCCTATTGGAAGAGCGGTATGGCAAGTCTGAGGCAAAGGATCGGATCTATGCGACAACCGACAAGGAAAAGGGAGCGCTCAAGACCCTCGCTCAGGATGAAGGATATGAATCCTTTATCATCCCTGATGACATTGGCGGGCGATATTCCGTCTTAACAGCTGTTGGTTTATTGCCGATTGCCGTAAGCGGAGCTGATATTGACCAAATGATGGAAGGAGCAGCCAGTGCCAGAGAAGAGTTTGGAAAATCTGAGCTTGTGGAAAACTCGGCCTATCAATATGCAGCTATTCGCAGCATCCTTTACCAAAAAGGAAAAACAATTGAATTGCTCATTAATTACGAGCCATCCCTGCAATACTTTGCCGAGTGGTGGAAGCAATTATTCGGCGAGAGCGAAGGGAAGGATCTGAAAGGAATTTATCCTTCATCGGCTAATTTTTCAACGGATCTGCATTCCATGGGGCAATATATCCAGGAAGGCCGGCGTGATCTTTTTGAGACTGTTTTAAGGGTAGAAACCCCTCAGGAAGATTTAGTCATTGAAAAAGATGAAAAGGATTTAGATGGATTAAATTATTTAGCCGGTAAAACGGTTGATTTTGTTAATAAAAAGGCTTTTGAAGGCGCGATGCTTGCACATACAGATGGCGGGGTGCCGAATCTAGTTATCTCTATTCCCAAACTTGATGCCTATTCATTCGGCTATTTAGTTTACTTCTTTGAAAAGGCCTGTGCGATGAGCGGATATTTGCTGGGAGTTAATCCATTCGATCAGCCTGGAGTGGAAGCCTACAAGGTGAATATGTTTGCTCTGCTTGGAAAGCCGGGGTTCGAAAAAAGAAAAGAAGAGCTTGAAAAGCGGCTAAAATAGAAAAAAGGAGTGCCAACCTAAGTGGGGGCACTTCTTTTTATTTAGCCTAGAATAATAATCAGCTGATCCTTGGGTATAATTTTGAAAGGATGCGGCGGGTTTAGTATGGTTGCTTCCCCTCGTTTTACGCCTAAAAGAAGAGCGCCATCCTGAATAAACAATTGACTAAGCTCCAAATAGGTCTTGTCAGCGATTTCAGAAGTTGCCGGTTTAAAGGTTAGCTTTCTTTTATCCAGCTGATTCAATAAATCAAGAAAAGAAGTAAAGAGCTCCTGTGAGGAGATGCTGTTAATCATAATGAAGCTTGTCAGCATGTTGGTCTGAACGACCTCATCTGCTCCGGCCCTTCTGGCATTCGCTACCTGTTCTGTTGTTAATATTTCAACAATACACTGGACCTCGCGATTTATCCCTTTTACCGCCAGGAGTGTCAGGATCGATCCCATATCTGCCTGAAGTTCTCCTCTGTTGGGATCTGCTGTAATAATGACCTTGCTTGCATCGTAGACATTTGCCTTAATCAGCGTTTCATCCTGATTGGAACGCCCGCGTATAAAATGTACATTCAATTCGGGCAGAGGATTTATATCTAGCGATTCATCAATCAGGATAAATGTCTGGGATTTGTCGTTTTTCGCCAGGGTTTTCAAGATTTCACGGGATCGTTCGTTCCACCCGATAACGATGATGTGTCTTTTCCCCTTATATGCTACTTTGCCATCTAGGACCTCGCTTTGCTTTGTCACAGCAGCTGCAGCCAAAGTCACAAAATAGGAGGCTAAAAATCCGGCACCCACAAAAATTAATGCAATTCCAGATAGTCGCCCCATGACGGTCTTTGGGGCATAGTCTCCGTAACCGACAGTCGCTGCGGTAATAACCGCCCACCAAATCCCCTCGAACCAGGTCGGAAACTCCTCTGGTTCAATCAAATGAACAAACCATCCAAAAAGGATAATAATGAAGAGAGAAATTATCAGTACACGAACAACCCTCGGCAGCCGGGCAAAGTTCGAAACAAATTGATTGAATGGCATGGAATCCACTCCTAATGCGATTTCCCATACATTATTGCCGAATAAAGGGGGTTTCATAATAGGCAAGGTGAAAAAGGACGACGGGATGATGCTCAGGGGGAGCGGGTTTTTATTGTTTTGGGGAATTGATATTAGGGGGAACCGTGCCCAAGATGGCGTAATTTTAGTGTATGAGGTAACGGAACAAGGCGATCCGTGCCCAAGTGCCGAATTTTTATATTACCTTGGGAACGGATCAATGATTTAAACCTTTAGCTCATTATGAGCAATCACTGATTTTTCAATCTGAATGGTCGTATGTTCAATTTTAAATTTTTCCTTTATCACATTAATCGCTTTTTGCAGGATTTCCTGGCTGTCAGTATCGTCCTGAATTAAAAGATGACAGCTCAGCGAATCCATGCCAGAGGT
>Ga0182742_1000949_pt1 | contig 40472 bp, 35 predicted proteins | sample eDN5th37CBELigMG_FD_128880 | JGI IMG/M metagenome (GOLD analysis project Ga0182742, IMG submission 128880) | Enriched Miracle-Growth compost microbial communities from Emeryville, California, USA - eDNA 5th pass 37_C BE-Lig MG (version 2)... ... | reverse complement strand
GCCAGCGTTCGTCCTGAGCCAGGATCAAACTCTCCAATAAAGTTTGTTACTGGTTCAAAGCTGGCAAATCATTAATGATAGACTCATCAACGCTTTCGCTGTTCAGTTTTCAAAGAGCATTTTTAAGTTTATCGCCCAGAGGCGACTTTCTTAATTTAACACATATCAACCTGTTAAATCAAGTGTTTTTTTCGTTTTTTCTGCTGCCATTTGTTTCCCAAAGTCCAGCAGCGACGTTTGTTACTATAGCATGATCCGACACAAGAAGTCAACACCATTTAAAAACTTTTACTCAGACAATATAAAACATAGCTCCTCACAAGCCAGCTCCTCTACATAAAGAGCCACTTCGCGAATCAGTGAACGCTGCACCATTTTCTCCAATAACAAGGGCAGTTCAATCTGGGAATGCAGAATTTCCGGATGGTTCATCAGTTCAGCCAGTCGCCATGGGCCTTCTTTCTTTTCCATCAATTCTATTATAAAACGAACCGATTCCTTCATGGCCGATGACATCCAAAACTCGATGGCCAGCACCAAAAGCTCAATCCTTTTGTCCAATGCTTCCGCACTGACCGACAATTCCTCATACAGCTTGTACACGGACGGGTCCAGCAGCTTTACCTGTGCCCAAAGCGCAGCTTCCGGCTGTCTTCCTGCCTCATATACGATGCACCTGGCCCAGGAATGCAGGGACATAATCATCGCATGGTAGGCGTCCAGCTTTATTCCCCGTTGCAAACACTCCTTGGTCTCGCAAAAATAACGGAGCAACCGGGAATACTCTATGCAAATGAACTTTTTTTGCAACTCCTCCGGCAGCTGGCTCTGACGTTGTTTGATCTGGGTTACATAGCCTGCTCTCTTCTCCCATATCACATCAGCCTTCTGAATGATTGTAACAAGACGCTCGTCCAATCCACGCAAGATTCCTTGCTCCAGCTTCCAGATGCTGATCTGCTGCTCTACAATCATCCGGCCCGCAACTCTCAATCGCCTCGTAACACACTCAGCCTGCGGATGATTGACCACAGCCAACATGAATAGCCCTTCTCGAAACGGAATAAGCATGTCCGGATCAGGCAACATCAATACAGCCACTACATCCATACGCTTCTGGAGCGTCTGCAAATAGGATTGAATGCAGTCATCTGGTCGCATGAGGCATGCCCTCCTTCCTTCCCAATCAAAGGTTGAAAATATGGATTCTACAAACAGACAAGGTTTCCTGCTTGTCTACAGATGAATCCTTGGTATGCTATACTAATGAACAGGAGGAATGATGAATGAAAAAAACCGAACGCCTGAGTAAAATTAAACGCATGCGTACCTGGGGCAACTGGAGCATGGTCATCGGCCTTCTCCTCATGTACACCGGATACGCGTTTTTTGCTGGATACCTGGACTTTATACCCCTGCTTGGGACGATGCTTAAAGGCTCTTACATTTTTATGACCTGTCTGCTCATTCTCGGTTTCTTGCTTACCATGGCAAGTACCGTCCTGTTTATGATTTCGGGAATGGTGTCTACATCAGCTCCTCAGGTGTCTTGTCCTTCTTGTCAAAAAGTAACCAAGATGCTCGGCAAAGAGGACGCCTGTATGTTTTGCGGACAACCCCTTCGTCTCGACGACGAGCAGCCGCAGCAACAACCACAGAATCAGACCTGACTATCTCTTACACATACAAAGCCACCTCCCCCGTCGCTTACACGGCAAGGCAGGCGGCTTTTCTCATGTTACTTTTTATTCAACCCTTCATTGATGACGTTCCAGATCTCCGGCACTTCGTATCCTCTGCGCCAAGCAGCCACTCCAGCCAGATTGTACTTCTCGACAAGAGCTACCCGTTTTTGCATCGAGGTTGCGTCTTCCAGCCACATCTTGTACGTGTTTCCGTCCTTCGGGTCCTTGTACTCCACGTAGAGCTGACCAGATGCCTCATCCAGCTTAGGTGTTAGATTTCGTTCCGCGATCCATTTTTGCGCCCCGGTCATGAACAATGCCCGGGAGCTTACCTTGATTTTGCCGTCAGGCTGCTTCGCTTCCGTCCACAGTCTAGTATAGAAGGGAACGCCCAGCAGCAGCTTTTCTGCCGGCACTTCCTCCAACACGCCTTTCAATCCATTCTCGGTCCAGGGAAGAGATGCGACTGAACCGGCTTTCGGACTGGCTGCCCAGTGTTCGTCATATGTCATGACGGCGACGTAATCCACGACCTTGGCAAGGGCTGCCCGATCCAGAAACATCGACCACGTCTCCGCAGTGGATTTAATCGTTACATCAATGCTGACTGTAAGGCCTTGCTCGTGCAAGTACGGGGTCAACTCCCGCATAAATTGCACGAGACGCTCCTTGTCCTTCAGGTAGACATTTTCAAAATCGATGTTGATGCCATCCAGGTCATAGAGATGGGCATAGTGAAGCAGTTGGGCGATTACTTTTTCCCGTTTGTCAAAGTTGCTGAGAACAGCGGTCGTCCAGTCAGGGTTAAAGCCGTTCGTCACCAGCCCCCACACCTTGTAGCCTCGCTGATGCGCCCATTTGACGTACGCAGGGTCGGCCTTGTTCAGCAAATTCCCCTCAGAGTCCTTCAGTTCAAACCAGGTAGGGGATACTACATTTACCCCAGGCATTGCCCCGATTTCTGCCGTATCCGGATTTTTGTTCACGACCTGCTCCCAGACCAGGTTGATTTTCTGCCCCAGCGGCTTCCAGGCACCAGGTTGTCGGGATGGAGTGGACTGCTCCAACTCCACCTTGCGAACCTGTGTCAAAGCAATAGCTTCCTTGGGGAGGAAACCGGAAAAACCTCCAGCCGTCAATACCCGATACCAGCCTTCCTGCTCGCCCAGTACGTCGACGGCGGCCCCTGCTGCCAGTTCGGCAACAATCGGCTCGCGATAAGATGCGCCCAGCCTCACCCTGCCAGCCTTCTCTTCAGAGACAATCGTAGCTTGCTGGACAGCATATCCACTCTTCTCAACCCGCAGCACACCTGTTTCCTCAATACGCTCGAATGCGTACGGATAGAGCTTTTCTACCGGCTCCAAGGGAATGTATCGCACCCCCTCCACTTCCTGGACAGGGACCTGCAGGTTGATCGGCTTCTTGTTCAGATACGCCACCACCTGATCGCTTTGCATCCGCAGCACCTTGTCCTTGGTCGTGACGATGACGGATTTGGTGGGTTCATCCCAAAACAGGTCCGGGTCGATCTGCTCTTTTACAAAATCAAAGGGGAGCAGCACCTGCTCTGAATCGAGCATATACGGCATCGTTGCCCGCTCGCCCTGGAAGACAATCACATGCTTGTCGCCATCGTATGGTTCGACATGCTCAGTGGAAGGCCTAAGAAAGAAGTACCAGCCGATCACACCGAATATTGCGACGATGAACAGCATCGTCATTAGAAAAAAACGGGCAAGATTCTTGCGTCTTCGCTTTGGGCGAGTAGCAAGTCCCCTCTCCAAGCTCATGTATTTGGACCTCCTCGTCGGCGTACAGTCATTTCTACGATCATATCGACAATTGCAGTGGTTCACAACCTTTTGTATCTTGGCAATTCTTGAATGATCCCATCCTAAAAAGACGAACCAGCCGCAAAAACGTTACAGCATTCGACAGAAAAACACCTTCCGCATCAACGCAAGCTTCTCGTTGATTCAGAAGGTGTCCGGGTGCAAAGCTGTTGTTTAGTGGGTGGTCTTTTGACAGGAATCACAAACGCCATATACTTCCATCCTATGACCGGTCACCTGGAATCCGATATCCCTGGCTGCCGATTCTTCCGCATCCCTCAAATAAGGGAAGTGAAAATCGCTGATGGAGCCGCAGTGAATGCAGATGGCATGGTAATGATCTTCTTCCACATTCGCATCGAAGCGGCTGGAAGCATCGCCATAGGTCAGCTCCCGCACCAGCCCTGCGTCCTTGAATACCCGCAGGTTGTTGTAAATGGTGGCCACACTCATGTTGGGGAATTTACCCTCAAGCGCTTTGTATATTTCATCAGCAGTTGGGTGGGTCATCGTTTCAAGCAGATAGGTCAAGATGGCATGACGCTGAGGTGTCATACGAACCCCGGTGTTTTTAAGAATTTCAACAGCTTTTTCTACGCGCTGTGTCATTTTGTTACACCTCACAGTCTTTCGCAAGACAAAAGAACAAGGTTCCTCGTGTCATTGATTAGAATTACTTTAAATAAGTGTACGTCTACTCAGCGAAAACTGTCAATATGCATTCGATTTATTTGGAGAAAGTGGCAGAAAAAAACGTATTATGCCTTCTTTTTAGAGGCAGCTTTCTTCGCCTCCGCCTGCGCGTAGCGGCACATGGATTGCAACGGACATACCGCACACTGCGGGTTGCGAGCCGAGCAGATCCTGCGGCCGTGCCAGATCAGCCAATGATGCGCGTCCGACCACTTCTCCCGTGGGATCCTCTTCATTAATTGCCGCTCTACTTCATCGACATTTTCGCTTTTCGCCAAGCCCAAGCGGTTCGCCACCCGGAAGACATGCGTATCGACCGCAATCGCAGGTATTCCGTAGGCATTGGACAAGACCACATTCGCCGTCTTTCTGCCTACGCCTGGCAATGCCTCCAGTTCCTTATGTGTTTGCGGGACCTCGCTATTGTACTTCTCAAAAAGGATTCTACAGGTCTCCAGGATGTTCTTACTTTTATTTTTATACAGCCCCAGCCCTTTTATATGCTCCTCCATTTCTTCCTGTGTCAAATGAAGGTAGTGTTCAGGTTCATTCAATTTCTCGAACATGGGGGCTGTGATTTCGTTGACTCGTTTGTCGGTGCATTGAGCTGACAGAATCGTAGCAATCAAAAGCTCGAATGGTGTTCGATAGTTCAGCTCGCAATGCGCATCCGGATAAAGCTGCTGCAGCGTATCCAGAATCTCTTCGACAGGTACTTTCCGTTGTGCCATTGGTATAACCCCCTTCCCCATCCATTATACAGGCAGATCGCGGTCGGGCAATCCTTCGCCTTCTATTTCGAATGGTATCCCGGATGGAAAGTAAGGTAGAATGGAAGGAAAAAATGGTGCAGATTGACAGGAGGGATTCAGATGAAAGTCTTCCTGACCGGGGCTACCGGCTTTGTCGGAAAAGGCATTCTGGCTCGCTTGCAGCAAGAGGGCTATTCGAGCGTCTGTCTGGTACGTCCGGGGTCTCAGAAGAATCGATCAATGAAAGAGGACGGGAGAGATGGGGTCGCTTGGGCTGCAGGAGACCTGTTCGACCCGCCATCTTTGGCCGCCGCCATGCAGGATTGTGATGCCGTGATTCACCTGGTCGGCATTATTCGCGAGCAGCCGGGAAAAGGAGTTACCTTTTCACGAGTGCATGTGGAAGGAACGCGAAATGTGCTGGAGGCAGCCAAGCAAGCCGGGATCAAGCGATTCGTCCACATGAGTGCGCTGGGAGCCCGCGAAAACGCAACGAGCGCTTACCACCGCACCAAATACGAGGCCGAGCAACTGGTCCAGAACAGCGGCATCCCGCATGTCATCTTCCGACCCTCCGTCATCTTCGGTCCCGGCGACGAGTTCGTCAACATGCTTGCTGACCTAGTCCGGATGCCAGTCACACCCGTCATCGGGGATGGCTCCTATCCCTTGCAGCCCGTGGCACGCGAGACCGTAGCGGATGTTTTTGTCCAAGCCCTGACGCTGGACTCCGCTGTCAACCGCATCTATGAGACCGGGGGGCCGGCTCCCATTAGCTATGGCCAGATCCTGGATGAGATCGGTGCGGTCATCGGAAAATCCCGTGTACGCAAGGCGCATATCCCCCTTGGACTGATGAAGCCAGTCGTCAACCTGATGGAAGGTTTTTCTTTCTTCCCGATTACGAACACGCAGTTGACCATGCTTTTGGAAGGAAACGCTTGTCACGACGGACAGCTCCTGTACGACACCTTTCCGACCACTCCCATCCCTTTTCGCGAAGGCATCTCATCTTATCTCACCAAATGATCGTGAAAAAGCCCTGCTCGCGCTCATGCAAGCAGGGCTTTCCTGTTCCTGTGATGTTTCTATTGGTGCAAATACTGCTCATCTGTCCCCGTCTGAAGATTCACATGACGAGCCACGACAAAAAGGTAATCAGACAGGCGATTGAGGTATTTGACGACTGCCTGATTGACCTGTTCCTGCTGCGCTACATGCACGGCTTTTCGCTCCGCCCGTCTCACTACGGTGCGCGCGACGTGAAAGGCAGAGGAAGCCGGATGTCCCCCCGGCAGGATGAAATTGGTCAATTCAGGCTGATCCGCTGACAGCTTGTCGATCTGCTCTTCCAGAAAGGCGACATCCTCTTCCGCGATCGGCCAGCCTACCTTTTTCCCTTCCGGCGTCGCCAATTCTGCTCCGACGTGGAACAGCTTGGTCTGAATCATGTGAAACACGTCACGAAGCTGCGTCCAGTCTTCTGTCTTGGGCAACAGCGACAACGCCAGTCCGATCTGCGAATTGGCCTCATCGCATGTGCCGTACGCTTCTACCCGATCGGCGAACTTGGGTACCCGTACACCGTGAACCAGGGAAGTCTCTCCCTTGTCGCCCGTTTTTGTATAGATTTTCATCCCGATCCCTCCCTTTCCGACTCGCTTTTTAAGGAAACCTACACTGCTTGCGCAACGATAATCAGCTCGGTACTGGTGGCATCAAAAGGAGCCTTGGCAAAATTGCCGTACCGCTCCACCACCTTCAAGCCGTTGAGCCGAAGCAGATGATGCAGTTCTGCCGGGAAGATGTAGCGCAGGGTAAAACGTCCCTTCAGCCGCTCTGTCACCACTCCGGCGGGATTGGTGCGTTCGTAGATCCGGGTCACCTCTGACCATTGCTGGAAGTGATCGTAGCGCGTGTAGTCCCACATCGCCAGTTCGTCTCCATTTTCGAGCCGATAGGTGCCGCGCAGGGACATCTTCTCGCTCTCCTCGGCAAAATGGCTGATCTTGGGCACAAACACGTTCATCACGAACTTGCCGCCGGGGGCCAAGTGCTTGCGAATGCAGGTCAACGCTTTCATCTGTTCATGAATATGCATCAAATGAAGAAACGAGCGAAACGGAATCATGATCAGGGAAAACGTCTCATCCAGCGAAAAATTGCGCATGTCTCCCTGCAGCAGCCGGAGCTTGTCAGCGACGCCGCTTTCGACTGCTTTGACTTTTGCCCGCTCCAGCATATCCGCAGACAGATCTATCCCCGTCACATCCACGCCATCCTGCGCTACTGGTATGCTGATTCTTCCGGTGCCGCATGCCAGATCGAGCACCTTGCCGCCTGCATTTTTTGCCATCTCGCGGTAAAAATCAACGTCTCCTGATACGCCGCGCTGTGTCAGATCATAGTAATCCGCCCATTGGTACATGTCACTCATGATGTTCTCCCCCTACGCCTGCAAGACATCGGATTGAAGATAGGCCATAACCAGCTTGGCGGTGTTGTCCAACGCCTCCTGATGCGTGCGCTCATGGGAGTGCGAGGCGTCCACGCCAGGACCGATCAACCCGTGCACAATATCATAACCCGCGCGCAAAGCTGCACTCGCATCCGAGCCGTAGTACGGATAGATGTCTACCTGATAGTTGAGCCCCAGCTTCTCCGCCAGTTCTGTGAGGTGGCGGCGCAGACCGTAGTGGTAAGGTCCGGAGGAATCCTTGGCGCAGATGGAGACACAGTACTCATCGGTCGTCTGCCCGTCGCCGATCGCTCCCATATCCACTGCCAGGTACTCGACGACCTCTGCGGGGACGCTGGAGTTGCCGCCGTAGCCAATCTCTTCATTATTGCTGATGAAAAAATGCGCCGTGTACGGCAAGACCGTTTTCGTCTCCTGCAAATGCTTGATGACCCCGAGCAAAATCGCGACACTCGCTTTGTCATCGATGTGGCGGGATTTGATAAATCCGCTTTCGGTAACCGTCACACGCGGATCAAAAGAAACAAAATCCCCTACGCGAATGCCCAGATCGAGCACATCCTGCTTGCTTTTCACTTTTTCATCGAGACGCACTTCCATGTTCTCTTCGCTTCGTTCCATTTTTCCCGAATCGCGGTAGACGTGGACCGAAGCCTTCGTAGAAAGAATCGTTCCCGTCACGATGCGGCCGCTGGAGGTCTCTACCGAGCAATGCTCGCCCTCGATCGCGTTAAACGTAAAGCCTCCGATTAGTGTCAGCTTTAGTCTTCCGTTTGCCTTGATCTCCTTTACCATCGCTCCCAGTGTATCCACGTGTGCGGTCAGCAAACGGGCCTTTTCCTGCTCTTGTCCTGCAATGGTAGCGATGACGGCTCCTTTGTTCGTCCGCTTGCAGGCAACGCCAAGCGATTTCAACTCCTGCTCCACCCACTCCATCACTTTTGCGGTATTGCCGGATGGACTAGGAATATTTGCAAGCTGGCAGAACGCATCCACCATGTATTTCACAGATACACTCATCGACCGTAACCTCCACAACCTCGCTTATTTGCCCGAGAGCTCCTCGGAAATGAACTGGAGTACCTCCTGCACATGTCCTTTTACTTTTACTTTACGGTATTCCTTCGCGATTTTTCCTTCCGAGTCGATGACAAAAGTCGACCGTTCAATCCCCATATACTCTCTGCCGTACATTTTTTTCAGCACCCAAACACCGTATGCCTCAGCCACCTGATGATCCGGATCGGCTAGCAGAGGAAAAGGCAAATCATGTTTGGCGATAAACTTGTCATGCGACTTGACCTCATCCGGACTGATTCCGAGCACGACCGTATTCAATTCGGCAAACTTCGGATGGAAGTCGCGAAAATCGCATGCTTCCGTAGTGCAGCCAGGCGTCATGTCTTTCGGATAAAAATAAAGCACCACATTTTTGCCGTGATACTGGGATAGCGAGATCGTCTGGTTGTTGTTGGCTTGCAAGGTAAATTCAGGTGCAGCTTGACCGACTGCAATCATGGTTATCCCTTCCTTCTGCTCGATTTGCCTATCTTGATAAATTCCATTTTATCACAAGCTGCCTGTCACTTCATCTTGTATACGCATTGCGCTTTTTGTCAGAAAACGATAGAATTGAGTGATAGGTTCGATAAAGAGGAATTATTAAAATTTGGCCTAGTCAGTTGGATGGTGAATGATGGCATGAAAGAGTTTTTTGAAGTAACCGACCCAGAAGCGCTAAAATCCCTTGCCATACCGGAACGCGTAAAAATTTTGGAGCTCTTCGAAGATCTGGAACCCCGTACTGCCAAGCAAATCGCCACAGAGTTGGGCGAAAACGCAGCCCGTCTTCACTACCATGTGAAAGAACTGGTACGAGTAGGACTGTTGGAGCAGGTAGATACGCGTGTAAAAGGCTCTATCGTGGAAAAATATTACGAACCTGTAGCCAAGGTGATTCAAGTAAAGCTTCAGCTTATGATCGAGGAAAACGCGCAACAGCTAAGCGACATTATGTTTACCCCTTTCCGCACGACGGAGAAGGATTTGTTGCGTACGTTGAATCGACTGGTAGCGAGCGATCACGATGTTCGCAAGGAGTACAAAAACACGTTTGCATTCAATTTGGCTGAGTTTTACTTGAGTCAAGAGGAACGCAACCAAATGGTCGAAGAGATCAGTGCACTGATCCAGAAGTACAAGGCATACAAGAACGAACCCGGCAGAAGAAAGCTGAAGTACTTCAACATCCTCTTTCCTCTCACGCCTGCCGATCCTGCCGATGACCAGGATGATGACTTTGAGGATACGCACGAGTAAAAGCAAGCTCAACACGAAAACCATCTAGCGAGGTGGTTTTCTTTTTTTTTGATTTCGTCATTACCTAACATTCAAACAATTACTTGAATGTTTGTTTATTACCTCATATAATGATGGTACAGAAAACAAATGTTGCCAATTTTGAAGGAGGGCTTGCTATGGGGCTCCATCACGGGCATTCCCATGATCACGGACATAACCACGGGAAGGGTGCGAATAAAAAAGCGCTGCTGACTTCCCTGATCATTACTACCACTTTTCTCATCATTGAAGTCATCGGTGGCTTTCTCACCAACAGTCTTGCCCTTTTGTCGGACGCGGGACACATGCTAAGCGATTCTTCTGCTCTTTTTCTCAGCCTGATCGCCATGTACTTCGCTGCCCGTCCTCCGTCTGCTGCGCGAACGTATGGCTTTTCCCGCTTCGAAATTCTCGCTGCTCTGATCAATGGCGCAACCCTTGTCCTGATTTCTGTTTACATTTTCTGGGAGGCCATTGAGCGCCTAGCCGCTCCCCCGGAGGTTTCCAGCCTTTCCATGATGGGAATCGCCTTCATCGGGCTGTTGGCCAATATCGCCTCCGCTTTTGTCCTGATGCGTGGTGATTATAAAAACAACCTCAACATGCGGAGCGCCTTTCTCCATGTCCTCGGTGACATGCTCGGCTCTGTAGGCGCGATTGTGGCCGGACTCTTGATGTGGATGTTTGGCTGGTATATTGCCGATCCGATCATCAGCATCGTGGTAGGTGTCCTGATCATCATCAGCGCATGGCGGGTAACCAAAGATTCCATCCATGTCCTGATGGAAGGAACGCCATCCGCCATCAATGTCCAAGAGGTGGAGGCATCGTTAGGAAGGATTGCGGGAGTGACTGACGTGCACGACCTGCATATCTGGACCGTTACCTCCGGCTTCGATGCCCTGACCGTCCATCTACAGGTGGAAGACGAGCTTCCGAGCTATCCGGTGCTGCAAGAGGCGCTACACCTTTTGCGAGATCAGTACGGAATTACTCATGCTACGGTTCAGATCGAGAACTCAGCGGTTCGTCACGACGAATTGTTGTGCCAGGTAGGAACGGGGCATGACCATCACGAAAAGCATCATGACCATGACCATAACCATGCGCATGCTCATGAGTAGAAACGCATCCATTATTTTTTTCTGCAGAATGTAAGGTTTTGCCGATTGCTGTATCTAAAGGGGGGAAGGGAGGAACGAAGGTTGGAAGAAAAATCGATGTATTCGCCTGTCACTCTGCTGGCGCAAACCGACTCCTACGCCTTTGAGGAATTGATGAATACTCATCTGTCCGGCGTATACCGGCTTTGCTGTTGGCTGGTTAAAGACCCGGTAGCTGCCGAAGATCTGACACAGGAGGTTTTTTTGCAGGCCTACAGACATCTCGGTTCGTTTCGGGGAGAAAGCCAGCTTGGCACATGGCTGTACCGGATCGCAGTCAATGAATCAAAACGCTACCTGCGCTCCTGGTCGGTTCGGAAGCTTCTCTACTTTTCCCCCTCTCATACTACGTTTGAGACAGCAAGCGGCCCTGCCTTGTCGGATGAAGAAAATGGTCCTGCCCTGAAGCAATTGGAGAGGCTCGTTCACTCCCTCCCCTTTCGGCATAAGCAGATTATCGTCTTGTACTACTACGAAGACATGTCTGCCGAACGGATAGCCGAGATCCTGGACATGAAGGTCGGGGCGGTGTACACCCGCCTGCATCGAGCCCGGGAAGCGCTGAGAAAAAAGGCCATGGAGGAGGGAATGGAATGGATCTGGACCAACGACTAAATGAACTTGGCAGGACAAAACGCGAGGAAGTCCTGACTGATCAACAGCAGATGGAGCGCTTGAAACGGGTGATTCGGCAAAACATTCAACGTCCCTCCACACACAGGCGCTGGATGCCAGTGCCGATCGTACTCAGTCTGCTGCTCATCTGCATCGGCGTGTGGATGTACCCTCCCTGGGACCACGTGGAACAGATCCAAATGCCTTTATCCCTGCCCAACGTGCCGCCGGAAACGCAGGCCCCCCCAGCTTCGGAATCACCGAAGAAGGAGAGTGAAAAGCCCCTTGTGCTGGAGGATCAGTTCGCATTTGCGGCTGATTTTGTAGACTGGATGCAAAGGTATACTACCTACGAGATCAAGCAGGTGACGGCCTCCCCTTTTGCAGATGTTTTCGAGGCGACGGATCAAGCTGTTCTACTGGAGACGAATAAAGGAAAGCTGCATGTCGTCTTTTTCCCCAATCCGGGAGAAGCGGAGAAGGTGGAAATTGACGAGGATTTTACGGTGCGCGGACAAATTACGTTTACGTTTACCGGTGCCAAGCTGAAGGAAGGTGTGACTACCCTTCACGCGACCGGTCCTACCTATCAATACAGCTACGACAACCTGTTGTTTCTGTCGTCCAATAGCCACTTTGTATCAACCTTTCGATCAGTATTCTCTGAGTTTGATAATTATAAAATCATATTTGCAAACTTTGGACTTAACTTTGACGAGTATACCTATCTGATTGATCTCAAAAGGGATGAGGAAATTGACCAGAATCCGGATTTGGCTATTCATAAATTGCACACCTTCTGGTGGGCAAGTTCGGTATTCAAAGAGCCGCCCATCGTACTGAAAGCCGGGGACCGCAAACCGGGTGTGTTCGTCAGAAACGGAACCTACGACGATGTCATCAGTATCTACGCTGCGGGAGACGGGATTCACCATCTGTTCCGACTGAAATGGGACAATGAACGCAAGATATGGGCACCAGTCGAGCACAAGCAAAAGCCTGGGAAATCCAAACAGAGGTCATCTTAAAAAAAGTAGACCACCTGATCGTGTATATAAACAGGTGGTCTTCCTCATTTTTGCGGCATCAATAAGCCCGTGCAAACCAGACCGTATGCTTCGCCTCTGCTCCGCAGGTGATGCACTTCTTTTTCTCCATAGGCGGTTCAAACGGAATATTGCGAGATGTGAATTTGGTCTCTTCCTTGACCTTCGCCTCGCACGCATCATCGCCGCACCAGCCAGCCAGAACCCAGCCACTCGGCTTTTTATCGCTTTCGCATGCAGCGATATGGGTATGAAGCTGCTCCAGCGTGTCGATCTCCAGATGGGAATGCTCATCGCGGAAGGCGACAGCCTTGTCATACATGTTTTGCTGGATCTCCTCCAAAAGCTTTGCAACCGCTTCAGCCGCTCCCGCGATCGGCACTGTCACCTTTTCGCCCGTATCGCGCCGCGCCAGAATCACCTGTCCGTTCTCCACATCACGCGGACCAATCTCCATGCGAATCGGCACGCCGCGCATCTCCCACTCATTGAACTTCCAGCCCGGCGTCTCCTCGCGCAGGTCGGCACGCACGCGGATTCCTGCCGCTTTTAAGGCATCAAACAAGGGATCAAAAGCCGTCATGACCTGTTCACGCAGCTTCATCGGACCGACAGGAATCATGACTACCTGAGTCGGCGCCATGCGCGGCGGGAAGGCAAGCCCTCTGTCATCTCCATGCACCATGATCATCGCTCCGATCAAGCGGGTTGAGGAGCCCCAGGAAGTGGTGTGGACGTACTTGAACTGGTTGTCGCGATCGAGGAATTTAATCTCGAAGCCGCGCGCGAAGTTTTCGCCCAGATAGTGGGAGGTGCCCGCTTGCACCGCCTTGCCGTCCTTCATCATCGCCTCGATGGAATACGTATCGATAGCGCCGGCAAACCGCTCGCTAGGCGTCTTCTGCCCCTTCCAGACCGGGATCGCCAGCTCCTGCTCCACGACTTCGCGGTATATCTCCAGCATCTGCATAGTTTCTTCCCGCGCCTCCTCCTCGGTGGCGTGTGCGGTATGTCCCTCCTGCCAGAGGAATTCAGAGGTGCGCAGGAATGGCATCGTCCGCTTTTCCCAACGAAACACGTTGGCCCACTGGTTGATCAGCACTGGGAGATCGCGATAGCTTTGAATCCATTGGCTGTACATATGCCCGATGATTGTCTCCGAAGTCGGACGCAAGGCCAGCTTTTCCTCCAGCGGCTCACCCCCGGCCTCTGTCACCCAAGGAAGCTCGGGATTGAAGCCCTCGATATGCTCCTTCTCCTTTTGGAAAAAGGACTCGGGGATCAGCATCGGAAAATAGGCATTGCGGTGTCCTGTCTCCTTGAATCGTTTATCCATCGCCGCCTGGATGCGTTCCCACAGCTCAAACCCGTCCGGCTTGAACACGATACAGCCGCGCACCGGGGTGTAATCCATCAGCTCCGCTTTTTTGATCGCGTCAATATACCAGCGGGAAAAATCCTCGGACTGCGGGGTGATTTCTTTCACAAACGCTTTGTCCTGCTTCATGTGACCTCACTCCTTTTTTCAAAATAAAAAATCCCCCATCCCACATAGGGACGGAGGATCAACTTCCGCGGTACCACCCTGATTAACAGCAGACACAGGCTGCCGTTCACTCAACAAACCCGATAACGGCGGGCATCCGGCACAGTTCATCACCAGCGGCTTCAGGATGGGGTGCAGCTATGCCTATGTATCAGCCTTGCAGACGAGGGCCGACTCTCTGGGACCAGGCAAAAAACTGCGAGTCCTTTCATTGCCTTTTAAGCTTTAAGCGGTGTATTTAAGAAAGTATATTAGCAAGCCAGTGCCATATTGTCAATTCGTGGTATTTGGGGCCAAATGCTCGCGCAGACATTTCAGCTTTTCCATATGAAAAGCCGACATCGGTTCATGGCCGAAGTAGCGGTAGACGCAGATCTGCTTTTCCCTCGTTTGCAAATGATTATAAGCCGCAAACACCGTCGACGGAGGCGTGATTTCATCGATCAAGCCAATCGAGACCAGCACGGGGCATGTGACCAAGGGAGCCAGGTTCATCACATCATAGTAGGAGAGCGTCTCCATCGCTTTTTCCTCGATCTCGGGCGCGCTGTTGCGGCGAAAATACTCATTGATCTCCAGGTATGGCCCGGCAAGCGCAGTGTCGATCGCACGCCGGAAGTGGCTTAAATACGGGTATTCCGCAACCACAACGCGCGGGATGGAGGAAAGAGCTGCAGCCACCAGACTCAAGGCCCCTCCCTGGCTTCCTCCTGTCACGCCGATTCGGGAAGCGTCCACTTCTTCACGCTCTGCCAGCACCTCGAGCGCTCGTACCGCATCCATGTATACACCGCGGTAGTAATACGTCTCTTTGGACAAAATGCCTTTGGTCATCCAGCCAGCCGCGTTTCCGTGTGGTGCGACACTATTGTCCTCGCTCAACTGCTGACCGCGCACCAGCATCCCAAATGCGGCATAGCCGTGCAATGCCCAGTTGACCACGTCATGGATCTGCCCGTCATGGCTCCAGTTGTAGCCGTGGTACAGGACCAGTCCCGGATGCTGTCCCGCCCGGTCAGGGACCGCGTAGTACCCGCGAATTCGCGCATGTCCATAACCGGTAAAGCTTAACTCATACAGCCGCACCCCATCGACCGGATACGTGATGGCGGTGAGCTGTGGATCGCTCGGCACCTGCGCCAGCAGCCGCTTGCTTTCCTCCCAAAAGCCTGAGAAGTCGGCGCGCCGAGTCAGCGCTGGTTTGTATTCCCGCAATTGCTCCAAAGGCAGATCATACGGCTGTCCCATCTGTTCTCCTCCCCATTCAGGCAGCAGCGATCAGTACATGATCATGCCGCCTGTCACGTTTATCGCCTGTCCGGTCATATAGCGGGCAGCAGGCGAGCTCAGGAAATAAAACACATCCGCCACTTCCTCCGGCGATCCGAGTCGGCCCAGAGGCGATTTTTCCCGCCAAGCCTCAAGTACCTCAGCAGAAAGCGTCTTCGCCATATCAGTCATGATGATGCCCGGACACACGCTGTTGACGTGGATATTGTGGGGACCGAGCGCCATCGCCATCGTTTTCGTCAATTCGATGACTGCCGCCTTGCTCGCGCAGTAGGCAGACTCGTCCGCTCCTCCCCATTTGCCGCCCATCGAGGCCATATTCAAGATACAGCCGCGCTCCCTGGCGATCATGCGCCGGACGACCGGCTGCGACACCAGGTAAATGGATTTGACATTCACATTGAAAATCAGATCAAAATCTTCTTCCGTCGTCTCCAGAAACTCTTTTCTCCGCTGTACCCCGGCATTGTTCACCAGCACGTCCACGAAGCCGTATTTCGCAAAAACGCGTTCCATCACCGCGTCTACCGCAGCTTTGTTCGTCACGTCGCAGGCAAAATAGCTCCCGTCTACGGTCACTTCCGCCGCTTCCGGGCTCGGTTCATTCGCCACATCCAGGATGACGATGCGATCCCCTGCCTGGCGAAATCGGCGGGCGATCGCCAAACCAATCCCTCTGTTGGCTCCGGTAATCAAAACAACGCGTGCTTCTTCTGTCATCTCTGCGGCCTCCCTCCCCGTTTAACCCCTCTTCAAATCCACTCCGGCATGAAAAGCGGGAACCAGCTTTTCCAAAAGCCTGATCAGCTCAGACAAATCGTTGAGATCGACTGCTTCCACAGGCGCATGTGTATACCGTGTAGGGAAGGCCAGATCGATCATCGGAATCCCGGCGTTCTCCAGCTGGCTGAACGACGCATCTGTCAAGCCGCCCATGAACGTAGAGTATTGGAGGGTGACATCTTCTTCGTCCGCTACTTTTTTTACGAAGCTGACCAGCTTTGGATTGGGGATCAAGCCCCCGAGCGTACCCCGGCCGTGGAAGCTGTACAGATTCAGGCAAGGACCATCCCCCAAGCGGATATCGGCTGATCCCTTGAGGTCTGGAGTATCTGCGGCTACGACCAGGTCAAGGGTGATCGAGACATCGGGATTGACCGCCCTCACAGCCGGGATCACACCGCGCAGATTAAACTCCTCCTGCACGGAAAAGACAATAACCACTTCGCATGGCAGGGATTTGCCGACAAGCCGGTCGATCAGCTCGAGCAGGATCAGGCAACCTGCTCTGTTGTCGATGGCATTGCTGAAGGCAAGGGATTGGCGGCGGAAAAATTGCCTGGCGTAGACAACCGGCATTCCGACGTGGACGCCAGCCTCCAGCGCTTCATGCTTGCTGCGAAAGCCAAAATCGAGATACGCCTCCTGCACCTGCGGCAGCTTGAATTTCTCCTCCGGCTTGGTCAAATGATGCGATTTCGTGCCGATCATGCCCGTGATGCGGCCATTTGGGGTTTCGGCGATCACGGTCTGACCCAGCATGCTTTTTTCCGGAATGCCTCCCAATCGCTCTACGCGGATGAATCCGTCCTCTTCGATTTTTTTGATGATGAATCCGACCTCATCCATATGGGCGAAAACCATTACCTTGAAAGGGTTCGGCTCATCGATTTTGTTGACCTTAACAATGACGTTTCCAAGATTATCCACACTGACCTCATGTATGCCATGCGGCAATTCACTCTGTACCTTGCGAATCATCGCATCCTCGTAACCGGCCGGGGATACGACCTCTGTCAATCCTTGCAGCCGCTGGGCCAAATGCGTCCATTCATCTGCTCTCATCTCTCACCGCTCCCAAATTGAAAAATCGAACACAGAGTGAAAGCGGTGAATCATCCCGCTTCCACTCTGCATCTTGGCTACGAATACACGATCTGGCTTCTGAACGCTTTTACCTTATCCATAAAGGATTTGACCCGCGCCGGATCGACGTGATTTTCAAATTTTCCGTCATGCTTGAACGTCGTTCCCACCACTGCGCCATCCGCGATCGACAGCTGCTGCTCCAGATTCTCCATCCTCATTCCGGTATTGGCCAGAACGACTGTACCCGGGACTGTATCCTTGACGCGCTTCAGGATGGCAGAGTCCGTCTCCGCTCCCGCTGTCAGACCCGACACGCACAGAGCGTCCGGCCGGTTGTTGAAGACAGTCGACTTGGCGATGCTCTCAATCTCGCGGTCCGCCATGTATTTGGCCGCTTCCGGCACGATGTTGAACAGCAGCTTGACGTCCTTGGCGCCGATGCGATGCTGGTGGCGGATCGTCTCGCCGACATTCGTATTCCACATGCCGAAATCACTCGCATACACGCCAGTGAAAATTTCCCTGACGAATTTGGCGCCTGTCGCGGCAGCAAGGTCCAGCGATTTTTTGGCATCCCAAAGGACGTTTACCCCGAACGGAATCTTGATATCCGTCATCAGCTCCCCGATAATCCGGGCCATGGCAGCGACTGTCTCTGTCTTGACATCCGTCAGGTAAGGCAGGCTGAATTCATTGGAGAACAGCACGGCGTCTACCCCTCCGGATTGCAGGGCGAGGAAATCCCTGCGCGCCATTTCAATGACGTACTCCATTCCTTTTTCCTGATCAAAATAAGGATCACCCGGCAACGGCAAAAAGTGGCACATGGCAATAATCGCTTTCTCTGTCCCGATCACTTCTTTTAACCAAGTCATCGCTGACCCTCCTAGTTCCTTGATATGGATGACAAGACATCCATGCTTTTTTTGGTCTGTTCGTAGATTTCACGGTATAAGCGATAGTAGGTCTCATAGATTTCCGCGTCTTTGCTTTGCGGCTGAATCACTTCTGTGTATTCGACCCATGATTCGATCTCTTCCAGTCTGTCGTACCATCCCAGTCCCAGCGCGGCCAGAAACGCATCTCCGTACGCCGCTCCATAGGTCACCTTTGGAATGTACTGCTCCACGCGGCAAATGCTGCTGACCGCCTGCAGCCAGAGCCGGTTTTTCGTCCCGCCGCCGATCGCCACCAGCTTGCGAGGCGGATATCCCGCAAGCCTCATCTCTTCGATGTTGTGGCGGATCGAGTAGCCGATCCCTTCCAGAATCGCCCGGTACAAATCTCCGGTCGTATGCTTCAGGGTAAGGCCAAACCACGTGCCGCGGGCTTGCAGATGGTGAATCGGCGTGCGCTCTCCGCTGAAATACGGCAGCATGAGCAGTCCGTTTGCTCCCGGATTGCTCTGTTCCGCCAAATGCGTCAAGCGGGTGTAGGCTTCATCCCTGCTTTCTCCCGGCTGGAGCCATTGGTCGACGAACCATCTGGTGATGGAGCCTGCGGTGGAGGTCCCTCCGGTGAGCGTATGAAGCTGCGGCACTGCGTGTACAGAGGGCCAAAACTTTGCGGTCTGGGTCGGGGCATCGATCACCTGGATGAAAAACGTCGAGCTTCCGTACATGATCATCATGTCGCCCTGGTTGACCGCACCGACACTGATCGATTCCGACATCGCGTCGGCGGTCCCGGCAATCACCTTCGTTCCCGCTGGCAACCCTGTGGCTTCGGCAGCTTCCAGGGTGACGCAGCCGACGATTTCGTGGCTCCACACGATTCGCGGGAGCTTTTCCCGCTCGGTCACATAGGCGCAATGCTCCTCGTCCCAGCGTTGCTTTTGCAAGTCGAACAAAGGAGAGAAGGCGCATGCCGTGTAGGCATCGATGACGCATTCTCCGGTCAGCTTATACACCAGATAGCCGTTTCCTGAGAGAAAAGTCGCCGTTTTCTCGTATACTCCGGGTTCTTGGTTGCGAATCCAGAGAATTTTGGCTCCCGCAGATTGCGAGGACAAATAGTGACCGCCCTTTCGCAAAATGTTGGCGGGGCCGATTTTTTGGTTCAGCTCGTCAATTTCTGCGCTTGCCCGCGTATCGATTCCGTAGAGTATGGCTTTGCGAAGCGCGTTGCCGTCCTGATCAATCGGCACCACAGCTGGACCAATCGTACTGATTCCGATTGCTTCGATGTGGGAAGCACGAAAGCCGGCTGTCTTTTCTCCCTCGGCGATCAACGCTTTGGACAAGGTCTTCACGGCGTGCCACCATGTCTCCTCGGCATCGTGCTCTGCCCAGCCGTGCTGCGGAATCTCCAAGGAATGGGGCAAAGACTGGTACGCGACCATCCTACCCTCCCTGTCGACCAGAACTCCTTTGGACTCATAGGTTCCAATATCAATTCCCATTACGTAAGACATCTTGACCACCTGCCGTATCCACAAGGTTTAGCTGGTAAGGGAGAGAATTTCACCTGTTTCGGCTGACTCGCGTATCGCGGCAATGGCCCGGATTACTTCCAGATTCTCATGATGCGGCACGCGGGCTGGCTGCTCTCCTGCGTCAACACAAGACAAAAAGTAATGAAGCTGTCTTGCGTAAGGATCATGCTGTTCCAGCTTGCGGATGACGGGCTGCCGATCTTTCTGATAAAGGCGCAGCTCGGAAGTGGCAGCATCCCGCTCCCCGATGTTGTAGCCTGCCTTGTAGGTAAACTCCACGGTCCCTTTCGTCCCGGCCGCTTTAAAAAACATGGTGAACGGATACCCGTCGGACATCGTAAACGCCGCTTCGGCAACCGCCTTTACCCCGCTCTTGAAGGAAATGGAGGACATGGCGTGATTCCAGCAGCCGGTATGGTCTTTGTTGGCGAGGCAATACACGGAATCGATCTCGCCAAACAGATCGCGCAGGAAGTCGACATCATGAACATGCATGTCGCAGATCGCTCCAGCTCCTTTTTCGGGATGCAGCAGCCATTCATTTCCCCAGTCCGGCAAGGTGGAGCATCTGCTGGCAAAAGCCATGTGCACCTGCCCCAGCTCGCCGCTTTCATAAAGCTCCTTGATCTCGGTATAGCCGCTCCAAAAGCGGACGACCTGCCCGACCATAAAAATGATCCCGGCTTCCTTCACCTGATCCAGCATGCGCTGTGTTGCCTCCACCGTCATTTCTACCGGCTTTTCGCAGAGCACATGCTTGCCGTATTGGGCGCATAATTCCACATACTTGCCATGCAGAAAGGTTGGCAAGGCGATGATCACTACTTCCACGTCTGCGTGCGTCAGCAGCTCCTCGGCGTCCTGATAGTAGGCGCAGCCGTATTCCTCTGCAAAGCGCCGCCCCGTCTCTTCGCGAATATCGGCAACAGCTGTCAACACGGCATTGTTCAGCGTACGAATCGATTCGGCGTGACTTCTCGAAATCAAACCGGCTCCCAAAATTCCGATCTTGTGCATCGATCTCTCCCCTTCCTGTAAGCTGACTGACGAGAAGGGCTTACTGGTACTTGTCTTTTACCTTGAACACGTAGTTCTTCGCATCCGCTTCCACCTTGGCCTTATCCCATGTCGTATCGACAAAGTCATTGGTCACTACCTGATCGAGCGGAATCTCTTTTTGGATAATGCCCGTTTTCACGGCCCAATCCATGTTCAGCTTCCATTTATCCATGTCTGCGATGCCGATGCCTCCGTCAACAATCTTCTTTTGATCGGCTTCATTTAGCCCGAAGCCTTGATACACCCGGCCCATCATTGCGCCGACAGCACCGTCCCAAGGAATTTTGATCGACGGGAACTGTTCCAGCGTCAGGTCGGCTGCCGCTTCGGGATTCATTTTCACGAAGTACATCCCTTTTGCCAGCGCACGCACGAATTTGCGCACCATTTCCGGATCTTCGGTGAGGTACTCCGCGTTGGTTACGAGCGGATTCGAGGTATACGGCAGAATCTCGTTGCCGTCGATGTACTCGAAATCAAATCCCTGACCCTTCAATTGCGAATACTCCGCCACCCAGGTGAACAAAATATCCAGCTTGCCTTCCTGCACCATCTGGAAGCGGTTTTCCCCGGCAACCACATACTCTACGTCTTTTTCCGGATCCAGACCGGCAGCGATCAGCGTCGGGTTGATGATGTTGGCCCATGCCGCATCCCCAAGCGCCACCTTCTTGCCTTTCATGTCCTCCCAGGTTTTGATGCCGCTGTCTGTTCGTACGGCCATGCCAAAAATATTGATCGAGTCGTTTTGGAACACAGCTTTGAGCGGCAATCCGTTTTCAATGCCCATAAAAAGGAAATTGGGAGAAGGCAAAGCGAATTGGGCATTCTTGAGCGCTACCATTTTCGTATCTGTCGTACCAAAGGACTGTTCGATTTTTACCTCCAATCCTTCTTCGGCAAAATAGCCCATCTTGATGGCTGACCAGATATGCGCGTCATCCAACACTTCTACCGTGCGCGGCACGACGACCGTCACCTGCTGCAAATTGCCCGAACCCGATGCAGGAGCAGCGGTATTGGGCTGTGGCGTCGTGCCTGCAGCTTGACCCCCGCCTGACGTGTTCGTCCCTCCCGAAGGATTGCTTCCCCCTGGCTGCGTGCTGCTTTGCGCACATCCGGCGAGCATCACTGCCACCAACCAAAGCACAGCGATCAACAGCGTGACTTGCACTTTTCTCATCCTGTAACCCTCCTTGGATCATTTATGTCTTGAATCATTGACACCAATCCATCATCATGCTGGCGTATACCTTGGCCGCTGCGACAAGGCTGTCTACGGTGATGTACTCGTTCTCGCCGTGAACCGACCAGCTCAGCGAGCCCGGCCCGAACACGACAGCAGGCACGCCGTGTTTGTTCAAGTAGGCGGCGTCACAAACGGCACGGAAGCCGGACAGGACAGCTCGGCATTCCTTTACATCCGCGATCGCCCCCATCATCGTGCGCACGCCTGCGTGATCCGCGGGGACATGAAAGCCTTGCCATTCCTGCAGTACGGGCACTGTCAGCTTCGGAGGATTGTTGCGCAGAAAATCATCCGTCGAGGCGAGGGCTTCCACGCCTCTTCTGATCTCCTCCCAGAGCTCTTCTTTTTTCACCAGCTGATCCGGGTACCAGACGCCGTACGTGAGCTTTACCTTTGCAGGGACAGAACCCAGGTATTCGCCGCCCTCGATAAACGAAGGGTTGATCGTAAACAAGCCTACTCCCTGCACATCATGTCCGGGACTGCCGCCAGCGCCCAGCACCGCGTCCCGCCAGCGATGATTCCACTGTTCTTCAAGCGAATAGAAGTAGTTCACGAACGGGAGCGATTTTTTGAAGGCATCCGCTCCTACCTCGGGTCCGCTCGGAACACCTGCCGGCTGCGGAAACAAGACCTGGTTTCTCGCGGAAATATGTACGGCCTTGCCTTCTACGATTAATTCGAAGAAAAACAGTCCGACAGAGGCGGTATGCAGCTCCAGATCAGTAGGCTCGCAGACCACTGCAAAGTCAGCGGTATAGCCTCGTTTCAGGCATTGCACCGTCCCGATTTCCTCTGCCTCGTTCGACTCTTCGCCCGTGACCGCCTGCAGAAGAACATCTCCGCGCAAGGATATCCCGCAATCCTTGATCGCTTTCATCGCCCAAATCGCGGCAGATACACCGCCTTTCATATCACTCGTGCCGCGACCGTAGATTTTGTTTCCCTGTTGGGTGGGCTCGAATGGATCACTATGCCATTTATGCGGCTCGGCAATGGGGACGACATCCAAATGTCCGTTGAACAGCAGACTTTTGCCGCCGCCCTCTCCTCTCATCACCGCTACGACATTGGGGCGGACCTGCTCCGCGTCCACGGCGAATTGCTCCACTTCCGCGAAATCAAGGGAACGTAGACTGTTCGCCAGCCGATCCTGAACCGTTTTCTCATCGCCGCCAAACGTGTGGTTGATTGACGGAATCCGTACGAGCGATTTCATGAATTCGACAAGCTCATCCTTATTGTTATCCAAATATTCAAACACCTTTTGCTTGCTGCTCATGCACTGCTCACCCCATTTCGATCGAGGCCGTCAGATTTTCCAACGGACGATTTTTCGCTCCACGAGATTGATCAAGCCGTAAAAAGTCGTACCGATGATCGCCGTGAAGAAAATGCAGGCAAATGCTTTCTCGGTCTGCATGTACTGGGAATACTTGATGATTTGGCTGCCGATGCCGATATTGCCGCCGATCAGCTCGGAGGTTACCGCTGCGATGGTGGCGAAGATGCTGGCCAGTTTAATGCCCGTAAACACATTGGGGAGAGCGGAGGGCAATATCGCCATCGTAAACGTCTGCCAGCGGCTCGCACACAGTGATTTCATCAGCTCCAGCCGGATGTTTTCCACATTGTTGAAGCCTGTCGCCGAATTCATCATGACGATCGGGAAGCTCTGGATGACGACCGCCAGCATTTTCACCTCGATGCCAAAGCCGAACCAGATCATCAGCAAGGGGACGAGCGTAATCAACGGCGTAATCACGAGGAAGATCACGAATGGCGACAGCGTCGTATCGATGATTTTGAAATTGGTGATCAGCGCAGCCAGCATAATCCCAATCGGCACGGCAACCAGAAAACCACAGATAATCGTCACAATGCTGATCCCGATATGCGGTGCGAATTCGCTGAACGAAACAAACATCGTCTCTATGATCGACACGGGATTCGGCAAGATCCAGCGTGGAATATCAAAGCCGACGGCGGCGAATTGCCAGGTTCCGAACAGGATAAAAAACATGATGACAGGCGCGAGCACGCTTGTTGCATTCGATGGGGCCGCTTGTTTCAACGCATGTTCCTCCCTTCCGCATTACTTGATGTGCCTCAATTCCACTTTTCCGATCATGCTCGTCAGTTCCATCTCATATGTAATGAACCTCTCGTGCTCAATCATCTCCAGCGTTCGCGGTCTCGGCAGGTCAATCTCTACCTCCGCCACGATTCGTCCCGGATTGGTCGCCATTACATACACTCTGGAAGCGAGCAATACCGCCTCTTCCACCTCATGGGTGATAAAGATAATCGTTTTTCTGGTTTGCTCCCAAATCGCCAACAGCTCCAGATCCAACTGCTCTCGAGTGATTTCGTCCAATGCCCCGAACGGTTCATCCATGAGCAGGATTTCCGGTTCGTGAACCATCGCCCGGATTACCCCCGCCTTCTGCATCATGCCGCCGGAAATCTCGGCGGGGTAGGCATGCTCATACTCCTTCAAGCCTGCCATTTCGATCAGCCTGTCGACGTTTTGCTCCCACTCCTTCCCTTGCAGACCGAATACCTTGAGTGGAAGGGAGACGTTTTGGCGTACGGTCAGCCAGGGGAACAGATTGGGCTGTTGAAAAATGAAGCCCATTTTTTTCATCAGTTCCTTGCTCGTCTTCCCGCCGACGATTTCCTGCCCGTCGATGTACATCTCTCCCGACGAGGGTTGGATGATGTCGTTGAGCATCCGGATGATCGTCGATTTGCCGCAGCCGCTGGGCCCCAGAATCGCGACAAAGTCTCCAGGATGCACTTCCATATTGACGTCTCGCACGGCCACGATGTCTTTGCTGCGTGTCTTGAACACCTTCGTGACATCGACCAGTTTGATTTTGGGATCTTGCACGTGATCTCCCCCCGATCCGATAAGCTGACTCATTTTTTGCGCCACACAATGACCCTGCCCTCCACGAAACTTACCAATTGATACAGCATGATCCCGATCAAGGCGACGATGATAATGGTTCCATACGTCATCTCTGTCATCACCAGGCCGGAATACTGCAGAATGCGAAATCCGAGTCCGACCGAACCTCCTACAAAATCTGCGCTGATCGCACCGATCGTGGAAAAGATGCAGCCCAGCTTGATTCCCGTAAACACCTGGGGCATCGCATTGGGCAGAATCAGCTTGAAAAACGTCTGCAGCCTGCTTGCACCCATCGATCTCATCAGCTCCAGCTTCTCCGTTTCGACCGAGGTGAACCCGGACAGCGTATTCAGCATGATGATCGGGGCCGCCTGCAATATCACCACCAGGATGCGTATGTTCGGGTCAAACCCCAGCCACAGCATGAAGAGCGGAACAATCGTAATCATCGGCGTCACGACCAGCAGGATAATAAACGGCGAGACCGCTTTGACGATCAGATCGTACTGGGAAAAGAGGGCTGCCAGCGTCATCCCGAGAATCGTCGCGACGACGAAGCCGATCACCACCACCTTTAAGGTAAAGACAAAATGGGGCCAGAGATCGGAACCGAAATTTCGGATCGTCTCCGACAGAATCCCTGTAGGCGTGGGCAATACGGTTCTGGAAATGCCGGCTGTGCGGATAATGACTTCGAGCAGCAGGTACAGGGCCACAAACAAGAGAATCGGAGACAAAGCGTGCATGATCGATGCACGGTCAGCCTGGACCGGCTTGCTTTTTGCGCGTATAAGTTCCACTGTCAATTCCCCCTCGGCTAGGTTGCCTGACGTCTTGCTTCGGCAGCATGTCCCTGGCGAATCACCTGGTTGATCAAGGTGCGCAGCTCGATATAGCGCTTGTGGCCCGCGATGTCTTGTCCCCGCTCCTCCAAAGGGATGTCTACCTCGATCTCGGAGATGATCTCTCCGGGCAACGGCGAGAAAATAAAGATGCGATTGGCCAGCAAGAGCGCTTCCTCCACGTTGTTCGTCACCATGATGATCGTCTTTTTGGTCTGCCTCCAAATGCTCAGCATTTCATAGGACAGCATTTTTCTGGTGATCGCGTCCAAAGCGCCAAACGGCTGATCCATCAGCAGAATCTCCGGGTTATGAACCAGAGCCCTCGCGATCCCGACCCGCTGCCTCATCCCCCCGGACAGTTCATGCGGGTATACATCCTTGTATTGGGCCAGGCCCACGATTTGAAGCATTTCGTCAATTCTTTGGTCCCAGTCAAATTCCTTGACCTTCAACACCTCCAGCATGAGTCTGAGATTTTTCTCCGCTGTGCGCCAGGGAAGCAAGTTGTTGCTTTGAAAAACGAAGCCGAACTTTCCGAGGACGTGGGATGGAATGCCCCGCTCATGCGTCACTCCGTCCAGCTCTATCGTCCCTGTCGTAGGAGGCTGAATCCCGCCCACGCATTTCAAAAAAGTAGATTTGCCGCAACCGCTTGGGCCAATCACACAAATAAATTCCGACTCGTGTATGTCCATGCTGATCTGGTTTAGAACACGCAGTTCCGCGGCCTTTTGCGAAAATGATTTTGAGAGCGCATTCACACGCATGATCACCTTTGACAAGCTCTGCACCTCCATCCTTCGCTTACTTAATTGGCAATATTCTGTCCATTGCAGCCGAAGTGTTGTAGACGATCTGGTCGGAATAGCATTTGTACACCGGACACATCTCGGCGTTTGCCCATCCGTCGTAATCCAGAGCGACGAGCTCATCCACTACCCGCACATAGTCCACGTCACCTGCGAGCAGATCGACAAAACCGGCCAAGCCTTTTGCATCCCGGCGATAATCTTTGAAATGCACTTTCGCGATCCTCTTGCCCAAGATGCGGATCCACTGCTCCGGATAGCCGTGCGCGACCACATTGCCGACATCGAAAAAGACGCGAACCCAAGGCGAGCCGATCTTGTCGATGAAATCACGCATTTCCAGGGGAGAGAGCAAAAACTTGTTCCAGATGTTCTCTACTCCGATCACAACCTGTTTTTCTTCCGCGTATGGCGCAAGCTCGAGGAAAGCAGACAGCGCTCGCTCATAGGCGACATCGTAATCGATCACCTCAGAGCCGGCAAAAAACTCGATCTCCTTGGCATCCGGCACGACCTCATCAGGGGTGAAATCCACTCCGACCGTCCCCGGGCAAACGAGAATACAATCGACTCCCAGCAAGGCCCCGATGTCCAGCTGCCGTCTCACCGTCTCCTTTGCCTTTTGGCGAATATCTTCCCGATTGCTGGTCAAGGAGAATTGCCAGTACAGTCCTGTGGCCAGACTGTTGATCACGATCCCGATGTCATCCGCCGCCTGCTTCAAGCGAAGAATTTCTTCGTCGCTGCTCGTCAGGCTTAGCTCACCTTTCATGCTCAACGCCAGTTCAATTCCTTCAAAACCAGCTTCCTTTGCCAACTTCATACAGTCCACGATGTCCATTTGTTCAGGAAATGACCATATGTTAATGCCCTTCTTGATTTTGCAGCGCATGTGAGCACTCCCTTCCTCTCGTGATCGAATGTAATAGAGGAAAAACTGCTTTTCATGATCCGATCATGATCAATTCGTTTAAATTATGTTACTTTCTGTACTATAGTTTTCAGAATATTCCCTTTTCCAATCCATGTCAACAAAATTATGCACCTGCTTCTTGTGAAATCATTCGCGTCATATCCGCGTTTCTTTCCCTATAAGACAATAATTGCAGCTATGGTTGCAGGGATTTGTAAAATTATGGCGAATGATTTCGAAAAAGTCCTGATTTGTTTATCATTCGAAACATGATATTATCATTTTATGATCAAAACTAATCATATAGATCAAAAATGTTCATCCATTACCTTATTCAATCATTAAAAATGAGAGAGGTTATACGATGATGGAAAATCCACGCGCAAAAGAGATATTGGAACATTTGAATCGCAGATCTCCCCTATCGATAGATGAGCTTGCCACCTTGTTGGCTGTCTCCACCGTTACTGTACGCCGCGACCTGGCCGAACTGGAAAACGAAGGCTTGATCATCCGGCAAAGAGGCGGGGCCGCCCTTCCCAGCAATTCGATCGAGCCGATGTTTTACCAGCGGCATAAGCAGCACCTCGAGCTGAAGAAGCAAATCGCCAAGTACGCTGCGGAGCAAGTCGAAGAAGGCGAAGTGATCGCCATCGACGTCGGCACGACTGCAGCTGAATTTGCCAAAGAGCTTTTGAAAAAGAATAATTTGACGGTGTTTACGAATTCCTTCCAAGCTGCCTCCATCCTGGCGAAAAGCCAGCATCAGGTCTATTTTGTCGGCGGCATGCTGCGAAAATCAGAAATGTCGATGGTTGGGTCCATTGCCAAGGACACCGTGCTGAAATTCAACTACGACCGCTTTTACATGGGGCTGGCTGGAATCAGCCACAGTGCGGGACCTACCGATTACAGCCTGGAGGACGCCGAGGTCAAGCGCTGTTTTATCTCCAAGTCCAAGGAAGTGATCGCGCTGGTGGATAAAACGAAGTTCGGCAAATCCTCGTTGGTGAAGGTCTGCGAGATGGATGAGATTACAACCGTGATTACGAATCAGGATGATGGTGTTGCGGGGCAAGAAATGGCGTATTTCAGAGGGAAGCTGATTACGGTGTAATTTTTCGCAAGAAAAAGATCACCCGAGTCCCCGACCCCTACTAATTTGGTGGTTGGTCAAACAGTAGTGGAGGGGAGGAAAAAGGCGAGAACGCTCCAGGCGGGTTGGGATCTTTGCTGGGGGTCATCCCTGGTCGTCTCCATTCCAAATGCCTTCGCTTTTCTCCCCTTTTTCCTCGACCAGCCTTTGCTTGTCCTCCTGCTTTTTTGTGGGCTTTCCCACGAGGGATCTTTAAATAAACAAAACAATCCCCCGTCCGGATAGGACAGAGGATCTGTTGTTTCTCCTTTTAGCTATAACGTTAGTTTACCGTTCTCACTTGCAATCTAGGTGCCAGCTTCACGTACACCGGATACGCTACAAGCGCCAAAATGGCTCCTTTAAAGATATTAAACGGAACGATTCCGTACAAGACCAGCGACCAGACACTGTCGGCGCCGAAGCTGGACAGAAGCTGCTCCATCGGCATTTGGTAAAGCACCGCATACGCAGGCAACAGGAACCAGGCATTCATAAATGCCATCACCACAGTCATCAACAGCGCACCAATGGCAAGACCAGTAAGAAAGCCTTGTTTGCCTTTGGTCAATCGCTGCATCAAGACGGCAGATACTACGAAGACGGAACCTGCCAGCACATTGGCTACTTCCCCGATGATCAGGCCATCTGTATTTTTAAACAGCATGTGCAAAACATTCTTCATAACCTCGATGACAACACCTGCGACTGGTCCGTACATAAGCCCGCCGATCAAAGCCGGCAAGGTGCTGAAGTCCAGTTTCAAAAACGAAGGTGTAAAGGGAATCGGGAACTCCAGATACTGCAGGATAAATGCAACCGCAGCCAGCATGGGAATGGTCACCAGCCGTTTGGTTGCTGTCCGTGATGAGTGCAAAGCCGTTTCTTTCATGTGTACCATCTCCTCAGTTTTCTACTCCTTCTTGAGGAATGGCAACAGTCGTCTTTCTTTCACGCAGTTTGATCGCCCGGCAACAGAATAAGAAACGAAAAAGCCCTGAGGAACATTGTCCCCAGGGCGGTTTTACAGGTGTCTGACCAAGGCATGCGCAAAAAAGGTACAAGAAACAAGAGGGTGGCCAATAGACGAAGCTCCCTGTCGCTTCTCCCGTTTGCACAGGCAAACAAGCACGTGTGAATACGCACTGTCGTCATCCTTCTCCCATCCAGACTGTACTGTCGGCTCTGGATTCTCACCAGATCCTGCACTCCGTCGCTTGTGACAGCTCGGGAGGCTCGCGGGCTTGCCATGCGCTAAGGCATGGTCACCGCCGGTCGGGAATTTCACCCTGCCCCGAAGGAATGTGTAGTTGTTATACAAATGCTATTATATAGCTTTCCTTTTTCTTTTGACAATAGCGAAAATGTTTACCTGCTCTTCTTCTCCACTGCGACACGACCGGAGAAAAAGGTCGCCCCTCCCCCCATATCGGCGATGCGATCCGGCGTCAAGGCATTGACGAAGTGCTTGGAATCCGGCGAATCCGCCCATAAGCCCTGGCTGACGACGACACCAGGCAAAACGGTATCTCCTACGGATACGACCAGCTCACAAACGCCGCGATCATTCCTTACCTCTACCCAATCGCCGTCCTCAATGCCATTCGCTTTCGCATCATCCGTGTTCATATACAAACGAGGCTGCTTTTCCATCCTGGCATGCTTCGCGTTATTGGAGAACGTGGAGTTGAGAAAATTGTGGTTCGGTCCTGGAATAAACCAGTACGGATACGAGCTTTCCACCGGTAGTGGCGCATAGGTCGGCAGAGGCGGAAGCCCCACATTTTCCATCTGGCTAGAGTACAGCTCGATCCTTCCGCTTGGTGTCGGCAAATTCTCGATGAAAGGAGCATGTATCCGGGCTTTCACGTAGTTTTGTTCGAGCAACTCTTCGTACTCGATGCCGTACAAATACGGATTTTGCGGAAAATTGAGTGCCTGTCGAATCAGGTCTTCCTCGGTATCATCGAACATGGCATCGGCAAAACCCATCCCTTTGGCGAGCAAGCGGAACACTTCGACGTTGGATTTGCTCTGTCCATATGGAGCGATAACTGGCTTCTGCAGGTGGATATAGTGATGCCAATACGACGTGTAGAAATCGGTATTTTCATAGGAGGCGGTCGCTGGCAAAACAATATCTGCATACAGCGCCGTCTCCGTCAGAAACAGATCATGCACAACCGTAAACAAATCCTCGCGCTCCAGGCCCTGTCTCACTTTATTTCCTTCCGGTGCGACGAGAGCCGGATTGCTGTTGTAGACGTAGAGAGAGTGAACAGGCGGATCAATCTCCAACAGCGCATGCCCGAGCCGGTTCATGTTGATGCTGCGCGTTTCTTTTTTCTCAAGTACATCTGGACGTTGCAAAGCGGTTCTGTTAAACCCTAGAAATCCGCCGTTGCCCTTCATCGCCCCGCCGCCTTTCACCAGCCATTGACCGGTGAGCGCGGGCAGGCAAGCGATGGTGCGAATGCACATGCCGCCGTTGTCGTGGTGCTGCAAGCCGTTTCCAATGCGGATAAAAGACGGAGAGGTCTGCGCGTACATCCTCGCCAGCTTGTAAATATCCTCAACCGGGACACCTGTAATGGCGGAGACGGAGGCCGGATCATACGCGCGAACATGCTCCCGCAATTCCTCGTGTCCGACTGTATACTGCTCCAGGAAGTGCTGATCCACCCAGTTTTCTGCGAAAAGAATATGCATCAAGCCAAGCGCCAGAGCAGTGTCCGTGCCCGGCAGGATCGGGATAAACCAGTCGGCCCACTGTCCCGTCCGATTTTTATGGACGTCGATGACCACGATTTTCGCGCCGTTCTTGCGCGCTTGCTCTGCCAGGACCACCTGGTGCATATTCGTACTAATCGCATTGATGCCCCACATGATAAAAAGCTTCGTATGAATCGTATCTTCCGGGTCTGTCCCGAAAGCGCCTCCCATCGTGTAGCTGTAACCGACTGCACCTGCGGAATTGCAGATCGTCCGCTCCAGGCGGCTGGCTCCAAGCCGGTGGAAGAAGCGCAGGTCCATGCTCTCCGCATTGAGTCTGCCCATATTGCCGTAGAAGCTGTAAGGTAGAATACTTTCTGCACCATGCTCGGAGATGAGCGTCTTCCACTTGGACGTAACGGTTTCGATCGCTTCCTCCCAGCTGATCGGCTCGAACTGGCCACTCCCTTTGAGACCGGTCCGCTTGAGCGGCTGCTGCAGGCGCTTGGGATCATACAGGCGTTCAGTCATATTGCGCACCTTATTGCAAATATTCCCTTTTGTTACCGGATGCTCGGGGTCCCCCTCCACCTTGACCACACGCCCATCCTGCTTGTGCAAAAGCAAGCCGCATTGATCCGGGCAATCCAGAGAACAAACGGCTGGAAATACGCCATCGGGCTGGTCCACGTATGATTTCATAACCGCGCTCCTCTCCAGTTTCCTTTTCTTTTTCTCAGGATAGCAGTTTGCGGCGAAGGATTAAACGAGATTTTGCTTTCGGAAGTGTCGCCATTTTTTCAGCGTTTGGATCGTGAGCTTTGTTTTGGCGAAAAACATTTTCATGTTCACGATATCCAGCTCGACTGCCGCGATCTTCTGTTTCTGTCGATCCGTTTCTTTTTCGATCGTCGCTTTGTACAGATGAAGCTGTTCCTGTGTCACGTTTTGCAGGCTGCTGACAAAGGAGGACATGTCAGAAGTATTCAAGTCCTGATTGCAAAACGCAATGATGCGATTTTCCACCTCTGTGATCGAATCAATGAAGGTGTCATACACTTCCTGCTTCACATCTCCCAGCGATTTCCCGCCAAACAACGTCCCCAGGAAGCCTCCGACAAAAGCACCCAGAGGGCCTAAAAGAGCCGCACCAATCGTGGCACCAATCGCGGAGCCGAGATTCAGACCATCTCCGTAATCGATTGAACGGAAATGATTGTCCAAGGAACTACCCGTCGCTTGGTGCAAGCTGGGAAGAGATCGCAAAAGATCCCTTTGTTGAACCGAGCTCGCAAAAGGCTGATTGGCATACAATTCCTCGATCATACCTACCATCTCGTCATGGATCCGTTTCACCATCCGGTCCAGCTCTCTTTTTCTGGCCTGCTCGATCTGTGAAACGATATGATTCGTCGCAGCCTCAGCTTGTGCAGCGACTCCTTTTTTTAACGTGTCAGCTGAATCCACTTCCACCAGCCAGTCATGAAAAAACGTGACGCCTTCCTGCATGCTTTGGTCAAGAATCTGGTTCATGCTTTGAATATATTGACTTCTGCTGCGATGATAGCTGTTCATCATTCTTTCCTGGATCTCTTCCTCAAACATGTCAAAGCTGGCAGGTGTACTTCCTTGCACGATGGCAAGCTGCTTTCGATGTTCACTGATCTTTTCTCGGATGATCTCCGTCAATTCGTGGCTGAGAGTGATCGATTCCTTGGCTATAGCGTCTACGAACAGGTCTACCTGCTGATCTTTGGCTTCCGCGAAGATTTTATCGCGCAAGAGTCCCAAATTCTCTACGTAGCGCCTGGCGTCTGCCTGCACCTCGGAAGGAGCAAGGGAGCATACCGGATAGACGATGACCTGCTCTACCTCAAGGGAACGCGCCAAATCACGGCGTACTCGTTCGATGGTCTCTTCCGCTGCACTTTCGCCGTCACAATCCAGCTCGTCATCGCCAAAGACAAGGTCCATTTTGTTCAGAACTACGAACATTTTCCCCACTTCTTCCCGGACCATCCGCAGGACATGAAGCTCTTTGCCTTTCAAGGCGTTGCGCGCATCCATGATGAAAAGTGATATATGACTGCTCTCCACGACGCGATTGGCGATGGCGCTGCGGGCCTCATTGGCGTTAAAGCCGGGGGAGTCGATCAGCATGATGTCATCGGGCAGCTCCTTGAGCGGCAGGAAAACTTTTACCCGTTCGACCCATTGCAGCTCGGGAGATCCCACTCGTGTATACGACATAATAAAATCGCGGATTTGCCCTACGTGCTCTTCCTTGATCGTCGTGCCGTCTGCCAGCGTCCACTCGGGCTCGATAGCAAGCGTCTTCTTGCGCTGCCCCTGCTTGTCCCATACTTCTACCCTGGCGTTCACGTCCTTGATAATCTCGGTAGGGACACCTGTCGCTTCTTCTTGCGTGACGAAAAAGATATTGGTGGCGAAAAGTTGATTTAACAAGGTGGTTTTCCCAGCACTTGTCTCACCCACCAAGGCGATTTTCAAGTACCTTCTCGTAGAGTCGTTCCATTCCTCTGCTTCCGGGAAACGGTCATCTTCCTCTTGCTTACTCTTATCGGACTCCCGCTTTTGAAATAGTTGCAGGATTTTCTGAAACATCCCCCCGCTAGACGCTGGTGCTTCGTCCTGGAGTTGCGGCTCTGGCTCCGTGACGGTAACGGCTACTTCTGCCGCTCCTGACTTGAGGCTTTCCAATGCTGCCAACTGATCCTGGATGAAATCCTGATACCCCTGCATTTTCTCTTTGAGCTGCGCATGGGTATCCCCGATTCGGCTGACTTGCTGGAACTCAGCCAGGGACGCCTTCAGCTCCTCGATGACAAAGGCAGAGTCGTGCGAGAGGTCCTCTTGCCTTTTCAACAGAGCGGTTCCCATGATCGTGCCAAATTGACGCAGCCATAAAAACGGTTTTTCTTCCGGTATGGCCTGCAGGCTTTCCGTAATACCGGATGCATCGCCCAAAATAATCGCTTCCCAGAGATCGCAGATGGATCCTAGATGTTTTCCGAATGGATTCAAACAGATTCCGACCTGATAACCGTCATCTTCCCGCCAGCGCTCCGTCACCTGCAGAGCTTCTTCCCTTTTCCCTGTCGCGTACAGGCATTCGATCTCCATGAGCTGCAGCAAGGAATAGGCGTCGGGGATGATAATCTCGTGATTGCGCAGGCTTACCGCCATCCGGTTCTCTTTCCATTTTGAGATCTGATGCAAGACCTGGTCGTAGGTTACCTGCCGATTGCGAAACTTCGCAAAAAGGATTTTGATTTGAATCTCCGCTTCCTTGACTGGAGAAATAGAAGACCAGACATCCTGCATGTTGTAGATTTCAAACAGCGTCCATTCTGCTGGCACTGATGCTGTTTGAGGCTTCATCGTAGCCGCGGAGAGCTTGCCCAGCGTACTGAAATTTTCATGATGGAGCAAACGGGACGAGTAAAAATCAGCCTCCTCCCGTTCTTCTGGCTGGAGCAGTTCATTCATGAGATCCATCAGTTGGACAATCTGGAATGATTCCGGATTTCGTACGACCTGGGCCACTGCTTCGACGAATTTTTTCTGACCGCTCGCCTCAATTGGGTTTTCGAACAACTCATCGATGGACTTCAGAAACACGCTGATCAACTTTTCGATACTGTCCCGGTTCTGCTCCTCGGCCAACGCAATGGTATGCAAAAAGATTTCGTAGCCCTGTATGTAGATATACGGATTTTCCTCGGCCAAGGCATGGAAAATGGAGCAAAGCAGCTCCACGAGTTCACCGGACTGCTGGTTTGCCCTCGCGTAAATGGCTCGCAGCAGGAGCGCGCCCACCGATTGGTCTCCTTGCACTTCCTCGAGGCTGGGCAGATAGCGCAAGGACTGCTCGTGCCAGTTGTACCAGACGTATTCGTGGAAGACGACCTCTGGCAGATAGCGCAATAAATAGGGCATCTGCTTGGCCAGGTACATCACGGCCTGATTGGATTTACCTTGCTCATTCAAGGTTCGTACGAGCATCAAGTCTACGATGAGGCAAAGCGGGTCTTCTTTCCCGATTTCCTTCAGAAAAGAGATGGCCTTGTCCAGCTCGCGCTTCTGGATCAGCCCGAGGGCTTCCTCCAGCTTGCTGATGACGGATGGCAGCGGAATTTGCTGTCGCAGATTGAGGATCTGCTCATGAATATCCAAGAGAATCTGTTCATCCTCCAGACTCAGCCAAAACCGCTCATCATGCTCCTCGTTATCCGTTCTCCATGCGAGATAGAGCCGCTTCTCGTCAAAATCGATGAAGCTCTCTTTTACCCATAAGAAAGTGTTTATGTAATACCCGTCGACGGACTCATCAAAAAAGGCAATTCGTCGATCCGTAACCACGACAGTCCCACTCACTTGCTCGCTGTCAGGCCAGAAATCCTGGTTGTAAAACGTAGCTGCCGCTTCATATTGGAGAGTTTCTTCCTCCGGGTTCAGGCGGACTATGTTTGCGATCTGCGGATTTTGAATCCCGCTATGCCGTTCGGAAGGCTGCATGACATTCACCGTTCTTTCAAGTTGTTACACCAATGGCGGAAAATGAATCTGGGAAGCGTGTCTTAATGGATCACCTGGCACAAGCTGCGTCACTTGCTTTTGCCAATCCGTATGAAGCTGTTGCAGCTCCTGCGGATGAAAGTGGATTGTTTTTGTCTCGACGCCCGCAGAGGTGGAATGAGCAAATTCCTGGAAGTTGGTATCATAATAGTTATGGCCGCCAAACATATTAGGCTGGCTGTGGGAGACAGTCTGAAAGTTCGTGTCGTAGGTGGTATCGCCCCCAAAGACATTCGGCTGGGTGTGACCCATCTTTTCATGGCTGGCATTGAAATGATCATTCCCGCCCAGCACGTTGGGCTGTGTATAGCCAATCGTTTGGTTGTTATTGTTGTAGAATGTCTCGCCACCAAATACATTTGGCTCGCTATGCCCAACCGTCTGGAACTGACTGTTCACGAAGTCGTGACCTCCCATCGCATTCGGTTGGACGTGTAGATTTTGCGAAAACATGTGATGCAAGAAATCAGACATGCTGGACACCCCTCATCAACATTTGTTCACATTCCTCAATTGTTTGCCTGTATCTGTCCAGTTCACTTTGCTCAAATGCCGGGACTGGAGCGGAAGCGGCGTCTTTATGCTGCTGCACCGTAGCCAGAAGCTGCTCCTCCTGCTCGCGATGATAGCTCTCCAGTGTCGCTGTCATTTGGACAAACCAGTGCTCGATTGTTTTTTCTACCTCTCGCCGGTAATGCGTGATCACGCCTTGGACCAGATCAGGCACTTGTTCCATGAGAGCTTCGCGCATCTGCTCCTTTTGGTTCCCGCGCACGACGGTAGTGATCACACTGGCCAACGCTCCACCGACGATCGTTCCGATGCCTGGTAAAATCAGATTGCCCGCCACCATTCCGATGGTTACCGGAAGGACTTGTTCCATCACTTGATGAACGGCATGCTGTCCTCTTCCCTTCGAGGCAGAAGCCCATTGCGGCATTTGCAGCGAATCCGCTCCAAGCGTCAGCAAGAGCTCTGTTCGGAAGTGGCGATGGTATTCGCTGGAGACATGCTGGCAAAAACGGTCCAGATAGGTTTTGATCTCGACCGCCTTTTCTTCCGCAAACTGCTTGATCGCCCGTTCGATTTGCAGGGGAAGATTTTTGTTCCAAAACTTTTCGAGGTCGCCCTCCATGATCTGCAGCTGATAGGAAATATCCTCCACCAGCTTTTCCTCAAGTCTCGCGCAGGAAGCCCGAAACATCTGCTCCAGCGTCTCCCTGCCGACTTTATCCATACTCGCCAGCAGCAGAGTGAACGCGGATTCCAGCTCCACTCGTCTGCTGTGCAGCGCTCTTTCATATTCGACCAGCTTCGTGTGGTTGAGCTGGAGGACAGTCTGCTCGACTGCCAACTGTTCTTCGATCATCTGGCAAACCAGCTGCAGGTTGGATACCTGGCGTTTTGCAAAGCTTTGGCGTGCTTGCTCGCGCAGAACCTGAATGCGGTCAAACAAGCGGTTGACCTCTGCCGATTCCGCATAATTGGCTCGCTCCTGCCATACGCGATTCGCAGAAAAGGGAACGAGATGCGCCTCTTGCCCAAGCAGCTGATGGATTCGCTCGCTTGCGCCTTCCATGGCCTCCTCCAATTCCTCTTCGTCCAAACGATCTGCCTTCGACAAGACAAACAGGAGGGACTCGATCTGATAGTGCAGGACTTTGTTTTGCAGGAAATCTGCTTCACTTTTGGTCAAAGGAGCTGCGGCATCCAGCAGGAAAATGGCTGCATCGCAATGCGGCAATACCTGATAGGTCATCTCCACCCGGCTTGCTTCGATGTCATTGACCCCAGGCGTATCGAGCAAAGTTAAACCGTTATACAGCAGCGGGTGATTCAAGCGAATGACGATAAATTGAATTTGCGATACATCTTCCTCGCCGTCTGCCCCTACGGATTTGAGAGCTTCCTGCGTCAGCGGAATCGTCTGAGCCGGGCGATTTTTCCAAACAATCGTGCAGGTTTCTTCATGTCCGTATTCCAAAACATGAAGACAAGCGGTCATCGGCAGCACATCCGTAGGCAAGAGAGTCTTTCCCAGAATGGCATTGATCAGGGATGATTTTCCCCGATTGAATTCTCCCAAAACCGCCACATGAAACGTATTTCGTTTTCTGGCATCCTCTATGGAAGCTAAGAGGTTGATGGCAGCGCGGTGCTGCATGCGTTCGCTGATCTCCACCAGCTTGTCCGTGATCTGCTCGATATTCATGCCAATAAACGTTCCTTTCTGTTGAGCAATTCTTCTTGAAGCTGACGCAATTGGGCAAGATGCTCATCCAAGCGCTTTTTCTGCGTATCGATGTCGCTGTTTTTTCCCTGCATGATGCCTTGCTGCTCCTGAAGGGTAAGCCTGAGCGCGTTCATTCGATTGTGCAGGCGCGTGGCGTAATGCTCCTGGATAGGCTCCAGTTCTTTGCCCGCCATCTCCTTCACTTTTTCCTCTACGTTTTGGATGATCCCTTGAATCTGGGTTTGCAGGATTTGCGTCACCTTTGTCCGCATCGCTTCTCTTTCCTTTGCTTCCTTCTCCTCTTGCAGCTTGCCTCCCAGGAAGATGGTGCCGACGATTGCCGCTCCAATCCCGATGGGACCAAACAGGGCGGCACCGATGAATCCCAGGGTTCCGCCCAGGGCCATACCGGCAGCGACTTCAGCGAAGGAAGAGGTCTGCTCGCCAGTTGGTTCCATCGTGATAAGATTCTTGAGATGCTCCGTGTCGGCATCTGAAAAAATTCCTCTCGATGCTTTTCTCCCGTCACTCGTGTGGCTGAAGTAATGCCCCCATTTTGCCTGCAATTTCTCGTGCAGTCCGCGCCGATAATCCAGCATTTGCTCCTGCAGGGCTTCCATGATGCTGCGAATGCCAATACCCGCCATGGATTTGATTCGTAAAACGTCCTCATCTGTCGTGATTTGCGCGGCTTGCCCGACCAACTCGGCTTGCAGCTTTGTGAATTCCTCGCGTACAAAGGCTGTCATCCAACGGGCGAGATTCACGGACTCGACCTGCATGAAGGATTCGAATGTTCCCAATTCCAGCTGCATGGTACGTTCTTCCTGCTCCATTCTTTGCAGTTCCAGAAGCATTTCATCTCGTTGCACTGACAGCAGGCTGAACCGTTCTTCTACCGTCTGGATGCCGTCTTTGACGATCGCAGCGATCCGGTCGTAATGCATGGGTAGCCGATCTCTCACAGCCTGCCTGGAGACGAAATCCATCAGGCTGGCCTCGAAGTTTGAAAAATCAGATTCCCATATGCTTGCTTCTTGCTTAAACCTCGCACGAAGCGCTTCTTTCGCGGAAACAGTATGTATGGTTGGGTCCGCAATTTGCGGAAGATGCTCTTGCAATAATTTGCGGACATATGCCTTCAGTCTCGCGCTCACTTCACCCTGAGGGATGTTTTCTACCTCATCGATTCGGTTGATGACAAACAGAAAACGGTTAATATCATTGGCCAATACCTTTTCCTGCAAGAATCGCCGCTCACTCTCAGATAGCGGCTGCTGACTGTCGAGCAGCACGATGCAGGAATCCGCCTTGGACAAGTAGTGGAAGGTGACTTCCTCGCGCAAATCATCCAGGTCGTTGACGCCGGGGGTATCCACGATATCGCATTGCATGATTTGCAGGACTCCCGGGTATCCGATCCGCACCTCCTGGATGGCATTGGCTTCTTGGTTGCTTGTCGTAATAAATTCTTCTAGAAATTTATTCACTTTTTCATCCGGCAAGGGTCGGTTCATTCTTTCGCCGCTGCGGTACAAGATGTTCATCTGCGGTTGATCGCTGCCTTCAATGATGCTGATGGTTGCTGTCGTCGGGTTTACTTTGGATGGCAAAACGGGTTTGCCGAGGATGGCATTGATAAAAGTCGATTTTCCGCGGCTGAATTCGCCGACGACGAGAAGGTGCATTTTCTCGTGCTGGAGTCTGCTTTGAGCCGCCTCGATTCGTTCCTGAAATCCGTAATCGGCTAGAATGGCGGAGATTTCTTTCAGCTTTTCTTCCGCAAAATGTTTGTTTGCTTCAAATGAGTGCTTGTCTGTTTTTTCCATCGTGGCACCTGTCTTTATTTGAGATTATCTGCGACTTTACGCTCTTTTTGTCGATGCGTTTGATGCTGGAATTGGTACTTTTTGCTTAAGTATAGCACCATTCAAATCTGGTTTCATTTATAAAGTGTGATTGGAAATACGATGCTTTTTTGGATAGTGGTCTACCAGCTTTAGTGGAGGGGAGGAAAAAGAGGAGAAAGCTCAGGCGGGTTGGGATCTTTGCTGGGGGTTATTCCTGGCCGCCTTCATTGCAAAGGCGGAACCGCGGCCAAAAGCAGCCCACTTCGAAGAAGCGATTCAGAGTGTAGAGTAGAGAACTGACGCTTTCTGGCGACCGTTTGGTCGCCTTACTCCTATCAGTTCCCCCTCATCAAACCGTACGTGAGGTTCTCCCTCATACGGCTTTCCGATGTTCTTCTTTCCTT
>Ga0182742_1000947_pt1 | contig 40521 bp, 38 predicted proteins | sample eDN5th37CBELigMG_FD_128880 | JGI IMG/M metagenome (GOLD analysis project Ga0182742, IMG submission 128880) | Enriched Miracle-Growth compost microbial communities from Emeryville, California, USA - eDNA 5th pass 37_C BE-Lig MG (version 2)... ... | reverse complement strand
CTCGGTCTGTTAAAGTTTGCGAAGGGGCAACAACAATCGAGTCACCTGTATGAATACCAACAGGATCAAAATTCTCCATGTTGCAAACCGCGATACAAGTACCATTAGCATCCCGCATCATTTCATATTCAACTTCCTTATATCCTGCAATACTCTTCTCAACCAAACATTGGTAGATTGGGCTTTCATTAAGACCACCGCTTATAAGGTTCTTCAGTTCTGCCTCAGAGGATGCAATTCCCCCGCCTGTTCCGCCAAGTGTATAAGCAGGTCGAACGATTACGGGATATCCAATCTCATTTGCAAAGGATAAAGCCTCGTTGACGCTGTGAACGACTTCACTTTCAGGGACAGGCTCGCCCAGTTCGTACATCAGACTCCGAAAGGCATCGCGATCTTCTCCTTGTTTAATGGAAGCAATTGATGTTCCTAAAACTTTTAAGTCATATTTCTCAATAATTCCATGTTCGTTTAGTTGAAACGCCATATTTAAACCAGCCTGACCTCCTAAAGTGGCGAGGAGGCCATCCGGTTTTTCTTTTTGAATGATTTTTTCAACATTTTCTACAGTCATTGGCTCAAAGTAAATGGCGTCAGCAAATTCAGGATCCGTCATAACTGTGGCTGGATTATTATTTAGCAAGATAACCCGATAACCTTCTTCCTTTAAGGCAATACATGCTTGAGTTCCTGCGTAATCGAATTCAGCCGCTTGACCGATGATAATCGGCCCTGAGCCAATAACTAAGATGGATTCAATACTCTTATCTTTAGGCATAATTGACTACTCTCCGCTTCGTTGTTTGAACTAGATTGATGAATTCCTCAAAAATAAAGCTACTGTCTCCCGGTCCAGGGTGTGCCTCCGGATGGAATTGCACTGTTACTAATGGAAGGCTTTGATGTGAAAGCCCTTCAACTGAACCATCATTACAATTAAGAAATCGCGCTTTTAAACCTGCTTGTTGGATACTTTTTTCATCTACTACATAACTATGGTTTTGTGAAGACATAAACACCTTACCTGAAGTGTGGTCGCAAACAGGTTGATTCGCTCCACGGTGACCAAAAAGCATTTTTTTAGTATTCCCTCCAAGAGCTAGCGCTGCTAACTGATGCCCTAAACAGATTCCCAAGGTAGGATATTGTTCAATGACCTTTTTAATAGTTGGAAGAATGGTTATTAAATCTTTGGGATCTCCTGGACCATTGGACAGAAGAACACCGTCAGGTTGAAGGGCTTGGATATATTCAAAAGGACTATCAAAAGGAACAACTGTGACTTTACAATCTTGTTGCAACAAGGAATCTAAGATAGACTTTTTATAACCAAAATCATAAAGGACAATATGTTTATTGCCATTTCCATAACTTTTTGCCTCTGGAATTGAAACCTGCTTTACCTTTAATTCACTCTCTAACGCGAACTCTCCTTCAACACTCTCATTTTCTGAAAGAATTGCTGGCATTGACCCGTGCTGGCGGATTTTTTTCACAACCGCTCGTGTATCGACATGGGCTAACAAAGGGATATCCCACTTCTTTAAATACTCTCCTAGGCTAAGTTCAGATTCGTAATGAAATCCATTCATGTCTGCCTCATACACAACAACCGCAGCTGGCTGAGGTTTCTTGCTTTCAGCATCTAATTTATTGATGCCGTAATTTCCAATCAATGGATAAGTAAACACTACAATCTGTCCCTTATAGGAAGGATCCGTTAAGACCTCTTGGTAACCTGTCATTCCGGTAAAAAAGACCACTTCGCCTTTAATTTCTTTACTTGGTTTTTCACCGAACCATGAGCCTTTATAGGTCATTCCTTCACTTAAATGCAAATATCCGTCCATAATTCACCTCATCTAATATGAATAATTATTTGATAATATAAATAATTATTCAGTTGATTTCAAAATTATACAGCTATACAGCTGCTGAAGGTACATTTGATAATGATTTTAAAAGTAATTCGACTGCCTTATCGACCTCGTTTTTTTCAACGTTAAGAGGCGGAAGCAATCGAATAACGTTTTTACCTGCAGGTAACGCAAGGAATTCGTTTAAACGGAGTTCCCCTAAAACCTCGGCTACTTGACCAGAAATCTCGATTCCAATCATTAAACCTAGTCCTCTGATGTCTTTCACGATTTCCAAATGTCCTAGTTTCGCTTCAAGTTGTGTAAACAGATACTGCCCTGTATTGACAGCTTCATTTAGAAAAGTTTCAGAGAATACAATTTTCATTGTTGCTAATGCAGCCGATAACGCCACTGGATTTCCGCCAAAGGTCGAACCATGACTTCCAGGTCCAAAAGCATCCTTAAGTTTGCCCGAACCAACCACAGCCCCAATTGGAAAACCACTTCCAAGCCCTTTTGCCACCGTAATGATGTCAGGAACGATTGGATAATGTTGAAATGCAAATGGCTTACCAGTACGACCAATACCTGTTTGGATTTCGTCAACAATCAATAAAGCACCCTTCTCTTCGCATGCTTTTTTGATTGTCGCTATAAACTCGGCCTCGACAACGTTAATTCCACCTTCTCCTTGGACGATTTCCAACACAATCGCAGCTGTCTGATCATCTATTTCTGCTAATAATGCAGCTGAATCATTAAAAGGCAAATGTACAAAAGTTTCCAACATGGGGCCAAAACCTTGCTTAATTTTGTCCTGCCCAGTTGCAGCCATTGAACCAAATGTCCGCCCATGAAAAGAATTCGTGAAGGAAATAATTTTTGAACGGTTAGTTGTTTTTCTTGCTAATTTTATGGCTGCTTCATTAGCCTCTGCACCACTATTAGCGAAAAATACCAGATCCAATCCAGAAGCAACGGCTAATTGTTTTGCTGCTTGTTCTTGAATGGATTGCGGAAAAAGATTGGATACATGCCAATATTTTTTCATTTGTTTTAAAACTGCATCCTCTACTTCAGGATGACAATGCCCTAAATTACAAACTCCGATTCCAGATGTGAAATCCAAGTAGTTCTTCCCATCAACTGCTTTTATATATGATCCTTTAGCGCTCTCAGGTTCTACTTCCCAGCGCCCATATGTTGGAAATAAGTGACTCATCCTACTACCCCCGCTTTATTTGTAATCGCGGTTCCTTCCCATCCACCTTGATGGTAAAAAGCCTTTTTACCGGAAACAATCATCACTTGATTCATTCCTTCAGTGAGTACAGAAAGTGCTGATTCTACTTTGGGAATCATTCCGCCGTAAATATGTCCTGCTTCAATAAATTCATGGATTTCACTAGCTGTTGTTTGCTTAACAACTTCTCCATTGATTAAAATGCCATCAACATTTGTGACAAATAGGCACCGCTCAGCTTTAATGGCGCTCGCCACCGCTGCAGCCGCATAATCTGCATTAATATTTAATCTATATCCATCTCTAGAAGCCCCTATCGGAGTAATGACTGGGATTAAGTCTGATTCAATCATTTTAAATAAGAGAGCTTTATTGACATAAGTAACTCGACCAACAAGTCCTAATGCTTCTTTATTGATATAATCGGCAACTAGACATTTTCCATCGCTCCCATTAACTCCAATCGCATTTAAGTTATTCTTTTCTAAGAGCCTAACAAGTTGCCGATTGGTTTTCCCAGAAAGAACCATTTCAACGATTTCCATCGTCTCTCCGTTTGTTACCCGGAGCCCGTTATGAAACTTTGAATCTATTTGATGTAGGTCTAACATTGCATTAATCGCAGGTCCCCCACCATGTACGATTACCGGGGAATAACCATCCTTTTTCAATGAATGAATGGCCTCAAAAAAATTAGGTGATAATTCATCAAGGACACTTCCACCGCATTTTATGACTACTGCTTTCATTTATTCTCCTCCTATGTCCGGTAGCTTGCATTGATTTTGACATAGTCATAACTTAGGTCACAGCCCCATGCTTTTCCTGTACCTTCCCCTACATTAAGGTTAACTGTAATCACGATCGTGTCTTTTTCTAGATAACTTTTAGCTTCCTCTTCTGAGTATACAAGCGGTGTACTTGCTTTTAGCATTTCTAATCCACCAAGCTTAACATCAACTTTATTGGGATTAACAAATACTTCTGCCTGCCCTACCGCTCCAATAATCCTTCCCCAGTTAGCATCTGCACCATATATTGCTGTTTTTACAAGATTTGATCCTACAATTTGTTTGGCAACGGCTCTAGCTTCATCATCGGATAAGGCACCTAATACCTCCACCTCAACCAACTTTGTAGCCCCTTCTCCGTCTCTTGCAATTTGTTTAGCAAGGCTTTCACAGTTCGCTTTTAAAAGTTGAACAAACGTTTGCCATTCAGAGTGTTCAGGTGTTAATGGTTCATTCCCAGCTTCGCCATTTGCCAGTACAATGACCATATCGTTTGTAGATGTATCACCATCCACAGTAATCTGGTTGAATGTAACATCTGTTATTTCCTTTAAAGCACAGTTTAAATTTTCTGGAGATATATTTGCATCTGTGGTTAAGAAGCCTAGCATTGTTGCCATATTTGGATGGATCATTCCTGAACCCTTTGCAGCGCCTCCCATATAAACGGTCTTGCCATCTATTTCTCCAGTGTAACAACTGCTCTTCATTACAGTATCTGTCGTTAGAATCGCTGTCTGGAATTCCTCAGCTTTATTTAATTCCTTACCAATCTTAATGGATCCAATACCGTTAGCGATTTTATCCATTTGAAGGTATTCACCAATAACCCCTGTGGACGCAACCGCAATATGATGCTCAGCTATATTAAATGCGTTTGACGTTAAGCTTCTCATTTTATATGCATCTGCTAAGCCTCTTTCACCTGTACAGGCATTGGCGCAAGCACTATTTACAATAACCGCTTGAATTTTTCCTTCTTTAGCAATACTATCCTTCGTCACAATAATTGGAGCCGCTTGAAAATGACTAGTTGTGTAGACTGCTGCACAGCTAGCGGGCGTCTCACTTAATATAATCCCTATATCTAGCTTGCTATATCTTAGGCCGGCATGAACCCCACCAGCATAAAAACCTTTTGGGCTTAATACTCCACCTGTGTCTACTTTTCTTACAATCTCTTTCTCTGTCAATGCCTGTTTCATCGCGTCCTCCTTAAGGATAGATTGGGATAAAATTCAGTCCCGCTTTCTCATCCAATCCGTTCATAATATTCGCATTTTGCACCGCTTGCCCAGCAGCACCCTTCATTAAATTATCAATGACGGAAACAATGGTTAATCTTCCCGTTCGTTGATCTAAATCAATTCCAATATCACAGAAATTAGAGCCAGCAACCTCTTTCACAGAAGGAAACTGTCCTTGTTTTCGGATCCTCACAAAAGGCTGGTTTCGGTAGTTTTCATGATAAAGTTCCAACAACTCAGCCGTATTCATATCTTGGTTTAGTTGAACATAGGCCGTTATCATTATTCCCCTCGTAATCGGAATCAAATGTGTACTAAAGGTCACAGGTTGAATGGATTCATCCCAGAACTTCAATTGTTGCTCAATTTCAGGAATATGCTGGTGTTGATTTACTTTATAAATCCGAAAATTATCATTCATTTCAGCAAATGCACTTGTTTTCGTAAGCGATTTGCCTGCTCCCGAAACTCCCGACTTCCCATCGATAATGATTCCCTTCGGATCAATTATCCCAGCTGAAGCTACAGGACCAAGACCAAGCAATGTAGCCGTTGGATAACATCCTGGATTGGCTAGAAGTTTTGCCTTTTGAATCGACTCTTTGTTCCACTCACTAAGCCCATAAACTGCTTTTGATAGCGTCTGTTTCTGAACAGAATCATGTTTATACCATTTCTCATATTCACTAGGCTCTTTCATTCGAAGATCGCCTGACAAGTCAATCACCTGTATATCCTTCTCAATGAATGCCTCAGCCAATTTACCTGAAACACCGGATGGAGTGGCTAGAAAAACCAAATCAGCCTCTTCCCCAATAATGTCAGGGTTTACTGGTTTCAATGAATCTTCAAAAATACTTTCCAGATGAGGGAATTCTTCTGTAATGGGCATTTCATCTCTCGTTGAATGAATGGAGTGAATTTGGAAGAAAGGATGGTTATGTAAAACCCTAATCAATTCGCCTCCACCATATCCTGTTGTGCCGATAACTGCTACCTTCACTTTACTCCTCCTTTCATCGTCCAATGTATAAATAAACATATATACTTATATTTATTAATTTTAGTTCTTTTTATTATAAGAATTCCTTCTCCGAAACGCAACCAATTTTGAAAAATTCGGCAAACTTTTTATAAAAAATATCCCTCCTTTTCAGAGTGCCAGCCTTATAATTGAAGGTATGAAGCCTGTTTTTAGGAACAGAATAACAGGAAATACAAGATAGGCTGATTGATTATCATTTTTTGAGATGAATTATCGTAATAAGCTTCGATTAGCAGTTTTTAATGGAGAAAAGTCAATAAGTTGTATAAAAAAAATACAGCCATAATTGGCTGTATCACTCTGCTTATACAATTTTCCTACGATTAAGAAATAGCAATCAGAATAATGATGAAAAACAGGGTTGCGTTGACAATTTCGTATACTCCTAGTTTCATCATTCCAAGAGAACGACCGTAAAAGTAAATGGACCGGACTAAACTTGGTACGAAAGCTATGGCAATAATCCACTTCCCAAGTAAAAGCCATATAATCGGAATGAGTAAATGAAAAATCCACGAAATATATTTATAACGAATATTCTTTTTTTCACGAACCATTGTTTTAACGTAAAAAGTACTACCAAGAAAAAATAGAACCGAAGCTAGGAAGACTAACCACGTTTCACCATTTATAGTTGAATGTGCGAGGTAACTACTTGCTAAACCCGCAATCCCAAAACAAGTAATGGCACTTACATCATTCATTAAAGCCCGATCGTTCTTCTTGCTTGAAAAATAAGCATTCACAGCAAAGAAAGGAATCATTCCCAGACCAAAAAAGATTATGGATGGAGTTCTAACTAACGGAAAGGTAAGGAAACATAGAGCTGGTATTAAATAAAGAATGGTCCATTTTCGATAATAAGGAATGTTTTTCTTCTTGAACAGAAAAAGCATTGGATATGTTGCCAAATATAACAAAAGCCAGCCTATAAAAAACGGGATATGTTGCCAAACAACATCTGATGCGGCAGCCCCGAGCCAAAATGGAATGATGAGCATTGCCCAAGCACCATGCTGTTTTGGTAGAAACAGCTTCAATTTCGTCACTCCCTTTCATATCTATTCACACTATAAATCACATAGGAATATTACTAAGTGAAACTTATCACATTTAAGATGTTCAATCCTTCATCTTCACGAATATGTCATAAAGTTAAAATTTGTATTAAGGATCATTCATTATAAGGAATGAATACAAGACAGTTTAACAGGAGTATACTCTTACAAAAAAAGACACCCATAAGGATGCCTTCGTACTAAGTAACGTTTTTGTAAGAGTTCTTTTAAATAGGCTGTTTTCGTAACATTTGTTGTTAAAATCTTAAAGCCGATTTTAACGCAGAATCAGGCATTTTGTGTGTTCGTACTTTGTTTGCTTGCGCTTTTCTCCTAATCTAAAAAGTCTTTTCCAGTGAAAATAAAGTGATTTCTCATTATTTCATCTCGAAAAGCAACAAAGTTTGAGAAAAGAGCCTTTATATATAAATGTGGCTTCATTAAATAGCGAATATGGCTTGAAAACGCTAGGCCTAATAGAAATGAAAAAACTATGATTACATGTACTTGTGAAAGGAAGGAAATATTATTAATTACACTCATATCCGGTTGTAATTGAATAAGACTTTTTCCCCAAACATATAGCTGCGCAGTTTCTTGATAAAAATGAGTGACCACCAATCCGGTTAACATACCTAAAACGAATAACCATTTTAAGGAACCTGTGAGGATTCGATCACCAGTTGATCTTTTACTTCCGGTACCATTAGCTTCCAATTGCCATATTAAAGACATTCCTACAACTGCTACCACGGAGTAGGGAAAAACAATCCATAAAAGAATTTGATCTATTTCCATCCATTTCACCTCTAGTACTTATTAAAATAGGTTTGTTTAACCTATTTCATTTTAACTAGTTATGCGGATAGGCACAGTGAGAAAAGTCGCCGAAGTGTCCAAATTAAGAAATTTCCTTTACAAATTTAAGTCCCTAGAAATGTCACCTGACGTACTTATTGGTGAGCTAACCTGTGCATGGGTGTATGAAAAGAGCACCTACCGGGCTTATTGGTGACCTAGCTGTTGCCTTCAGATGTGATGGTAGATTTAAGATGATTGACAACCCATCTATAGAAGTCCTCTTTATCATTAAAAAAGGGCTGCTTCATGTCCTTTTGCAAATCGTTCCTACAATTGGAATCGATACAATAAACAGCCTGTATAGAATTTAGTTCATTCAATAAGTGTTTATCCCGATCATTGCGGAGTAGAACTGCTTTTGGGTATTTTTCCTGTTTATGACCTTCTATAAGGATCAAGTCAGGGGTTAAAGCATTGGCTAAAAGGATCTGCGCTTCTAAGGACCAACTAGTTTGTTCAGCCTGGAGAAGGATCCTGCCCTCTCCTTCAATGATTGAACCAAGGGCCCCGGCATTAACATGACGACCCGAATCTTTCTTTTCAACAATATCAGGCTTCCCACCATGCCCATGGTGTTTAATAGTGACAATTTTAAACCCATCACTGGATAGACGTTGTATGACTTCATACATTGTGGTTGTTTTGCCGCTATTTTGATAACCTACCAGTTGGAAAATAGGCGCCCTTACCACGGCCAATCACAACCAACATGATCCTCTAGCATAAGGACTTCTACATCCATGCCCTTTTCAAACCCCCTTGTACCTCCAGGAAGAATCATTAATGAATTTGCTCCTGCTAAACTCATGATAATATTCGATTTATCTAAGCCACTTGGAGTTACCACAAGCTTCCCTTCCTTAATAGTTAGTGCACTTCGCACAAATCTTGTAAAAGGATTAGCTTTGGGGAAATCAGCATTTAAAACCGCTATTTCTTTTCGCAAATGAGGCGTTTCAGAAAAAAGCATCGTTTTTATTATCGGTCTTGTAAACAATTCAAATCCCACATAACAAGCTGAAGGGTTGCCTGACAGGCCAAATAATAGTTTTCCATCAAGGTGTGCAACTGTCGTCACACTCCCTGGCCTCATCGCTACCTTATTAAATAAAACTTTCGCCCCAAGCTTTTCATAGATTTGTGGCAAATAATCAAAATCTCCAACTGATACGCCACCAGTCGTTATGAAAAGATCCACTTCTTTAACCGCTTTTGAAACAGCCTCAAAACACGTATCAAAATCATCAGCTAATTGTCCAAAATAGCGAACTTCCGCCCCTGCTCTTTGAATCTGCGCCGAAATCATGTAGGAATTACTATTTCGAATTTTACCTGGCTCAAGTGGTTCATCTACCTCTAGCAGCTCTGTTCCTGTCGCATAAAGACCTACAACCGGCTTCCTAGCAACTGGTACCTTAGCATAGCCAAATGTTGCTAACATCGCTTGAATACCAGGGTTAATAAATGTTCCTCTTTTTACTAGTACTTCCCCTTCTTTCGCATCCTCACCGCGGAAAGAAACATTTTCACCTTGCTTATGTATTTTCTTTATACTCATATAATTTTTATTGCTGTCTTGACTCTCTTTTGCAAGTTCTAACATTACGACAGCATCAGCACCTACAGGCATTTGTGCTCCGGTCATAATTCTAACAGCCTGAAAAGGGCCTAATTCTTTATCTGTTAACATACCTGCCCCTATATGATCAATTACCTCAAACTTTACTGGCGTTGCCTGAGAAGCAGATTGGGTATCCACCGACCGAATTGCATATCCATCATATGGAGCGCGATCAAAATGGGGAACATCGCTTGTCGCCTTCAAGTCTTCAGATAAAAACCGACCATAACTTTCATTTATAGAAACCCATTCGGTAGTTCCATTTAATTTATATTGCATAACTCTTTTTACTGCTTCACCTATTTGGATTGGTGTTCTTTTCTCTAACATCGTTTTGTTCAGCTCCTAATGTCTAGGCATTTTTTTTTGCTTATTTCCATTATAAAGATAAATGATAACCTGCGACTTTGACAAATATCACAAATCAACTAATACCAACCATTATATTCCTCTGAAAAAAGTTCTCAATGTGTGATTCATATCACCTACTAATAAAACCATTTCCTTTATGATGAACTTGTAAACAATAATTGGTGACCTTTTAAGGAGGAATAAAAATGAAACTTCCATTCAATGAAAATACATTAGTTCGTGACATCGTAAACGTATTCCCAAAATCAAGCGATATCTTCAAGAAAAATCGAATCGATTTTTGCTGTGGAGGAAGCATTCCTTTAACAGAAGCAGCTTCTGAAAAATCGGTCAACGTAGAAAATCTAATGGCTGAACTAGGAGAACTTTTTCAGCAAAATGCCAATTCTGCTGAAGATATGGAATTCTGGACACAAACTGAATCCGTAAAACTTGTAAAGCATATTCAAGATCAATATCACCGAACTCTTGAAGAAGAGCTAAAATTAATGAGCCCTTACGTAACAAAAGTCGCTCGCGTCCACGGAGCAAACCACCCAGAATTGATCAAAATGCATGACTTATTTTACGAATTGAAAAAAGAACTTTTGGAGCATACAGCTAAAGAAGATGCAACTGTATTCCCAGCACTTCTTTCTCTAGATGATCCTAATACTCCTAACCGCGAAGAAATTCTAAAAGAAATTCGCGAGTTAGAAAAAGAACACGATCACGCAGGAGCGATTTTAAAGGAGTTACGTGAGATCACATCCGATTTTACTCCTCCAATCGATGCTTGCGGTACTTATCGTTTAGTTTACAAGCGCCTAGAGATGCTCGAAGAACATACTTTTATGCATGTTCATTTAGAGAATAATATTTTATTCCCTCGTTATTTTGAAACTGCCACTGTTTAAACAAGGAAAGGAGGACCCTCGTAGCCATACGAGGGTTTTCTTTATCTCCAATTCTATTAATAATGTTGGAGATTAAAGAAGGATCGATCCTCTTGTTACGAGAATCAATCCTTACCATTAACCACCAATATATGACATTTCGATTTTCTTACGGTTTGCAATGGTTTCAGCAGTCCGTTCGTCTGAATAACGATCCGAGCGACCATTCCAAATTCCAATCACACGTTGAGCTATTTCTTCATCGCTTGCTCCCGCTCTCATAAAATCACGTAGATCATGACCATTCCCATTAAACAAACATGTAAAAATTTGACCATTGGCTGAAAGTCGAGATCTTGTGCAACTTGAACAGAAAGACTCAGAAACAGAAGAAATAAATCCTACATGTACATCTGTTCCTTTATAACGATATCTTTTTGCCACTTCACCAAAATACGCAGCTCCAGTATGCTCAAGTTCGTAATTTCCCTTAAGCATTTCATAAATTTCCTTTTTCGTAATCACATCGTCCATTTTCCAACCGTTCGTGCTTCCCACATCCATATACTCAATAAACCGAAGTTCTAGTCCTTCATTCTTGCAGAATTCAGCCATTGGAAGGATTTCTGTATCATTTAGGCCTTTTTTTACGACCATGTTGATTTTCACGCCCAAACCTGCTTCTTGAGCTGCCTTAATCCCTTTTAAAACAGGTTTTGTAGCGACACCACGCCCGTTAATTAGTCCGAATAATTCATCCTTAAGTGTATCTAGACTGATATTCACCCGTTTCAACCCTGCTTCTTTTAATGGGACAGCAAGTTTTGGAAGCATTACTCCATTCGTTGTTAACGCAATATCTGATAAGCCATCGATTACCGATAACTTTTCCACTAATATAGGAAGGTCTTTTCTTAACAGCGGCTCTCCACCAGTTAACCTGAGTTTCTCTACTCCCAATCCAACAAAAATCCTTGCAATCCGCTCGATTTCCTCATAGGAAAGAAGTTCAGATTTTGGAAGAAAGGCAAAGTCCGGTCCATATATTTCTGCGGGCATGCAATATGTGCAGCGAAAGTTACAACGATCGATAACCGAAATCCTTAAATCACGTAGAGGTCGATTCAATTTGTCTTTCACGATTTGTTTATCCATTTATATCAACTCCATTAATGAAGTTTTGCTATTATTCTTGTAGGAAAATAACAAACTACGATACTGATTCCTATTCGTTCTTTTCTCCATACAGTACCATTAATCTGACGATAACGGAAAAAAACATTGTCTCTTCATAGTATCATTGAACCATAAAAACTACAATCATAGTGAAAATCACAAAAAATGTCATTAGGTTGTCATAAGTTGTCACCGTACCTGATTAGCTAGTTAACATTTTTACAGAAGTGTGAACAAATTCACTGCAAAATCGTGACGATTTTTCAACAAGTGCGGTAGAACACGGTTTTTACACTATTGGAATGTTATTATTAGGAACAAGAAAGATAAACGACAAGGGTGATGAGCATGCCTCAAATCAAAAAAGCAACACATTCAATTGAAATAAAAGAACTATTAAATTTTTCAGACCGTACCATTTTTGCCAAAAAAGGAACTTACCTTTTCCAAGAAGGAATGGACGCAGAGGAACTATACTTAATACTTTCCGGCAAAATACAGATAAGCAAAGTAACAAAGGATGGTCGGGAATTAGCTCTACGCATTTGTGGTGAAAATGATATCTGCGGCGAATTAACCTTATTTACCGAGGCTCCAAAATACTTATTAAGCGCCTTACTCCTTGAGGATGCTGAAATTGCAGTTATCAAAAAAGAGGTTATAGAAAAAGAAATATTTCAAAACCCATCCCTCGCCTTTGAATTTATGAAATGGATGAGTGACCATTTTCGAAAAACACAAACCAAATTCCGTGACCTTGTATTAAATGGGAAAAAGGGAGCATTATTTTCAACACTTATTCGTATGACTAATAGCTATGGCGTTCATCAAAAAGAAGGAATTTTGATCGATCTCCCGCTAACCAATCAAGAGCTGGCCAATTTCTGTGGAACTTCACGAGAAAGTACGAACCGTATCTTAAACGACCTTAAACGTGAGAATATTATCTCAATAAAAAAAGGGAAAATATTAATTCATAACTTAGAGTTTCTAAAAAATGAAATCGGCTGTGAAAATTGTCCAGCTGTATTCTGTAGCATTGAATAGACAGTGAGGCCTCTGGCTTCACTTTTTTATATCCTTTTGGAAAATATTTTGTTGTTTGTTAGAGGCAATCGAAGTGTTTAGCTTATTCTTAGATTGCGAACGTTACCTTTGATAAGAAATGAGTCTGATATTCACCTCTTAACTGTTGAAATTGCTTTATCGCGGTAAGACTTATATCAAGGGAGTTCGGCTACTTTCAACTTAAAAGGGGCCAATTTAAGGCCCTATATTTTCCTACTCTATGAAACCTTGTTCTCACCCCAGCCCCTTAGGTTAAACACATTTCTTGCTTTCGGTTTTAGACAATGGCTGTTTTTTGTATAAACTAGTTCATTCAGTCGATTTGTTTAAGATCACAAAGTTTGAGAAAAGAACCAAAATAAGAAAGAGATTGGTCCTACTTAGGTGTTTGGTTCTGGTTCTGTTTCTGCTTCCTTAATGCTTTAGGGATATAAACACAGAATGGCTCACTTTCTAAGTAATCGCCGGTCATCGCATATGCACGTGAACGAGAACCACCACAAACATATCTAAATTCACACTGTCCACACTTTCCTTTGTATTCATCGGGATTTCTTAGCGCTTTAAAAATAGGGGATTCACGATAGATTTCAGCTAGCGGTTGCTCACGAACGTTCCCTGCTTTAACAGGCAATAAACCACTTGGATAGACATCGCCTATATGAGAAATAAACACAAACCCATTTCCATCGTTAACTCCTTTTGGCGCACGCCCTAATCCATCTATGGAACCCGTCAATCCTTGTTGCGTCAAAGCATCAAGATATTGAATCTCCTCAACCTGTTCTTTGGCTTCCCTCATTTTATGCTGAATGACAACTCGTCGATAATGCTGAGCTGCGGTCGTTTTAATATCAAACTTCACTTTCTTACTTAACTCATATAACCAGATAAAAACTTTCTCATGTTCCGCTGGGGTAATCATATCCTTTTCCTGCCCTCTTCCTGTAGGTACTAGGAAAAACACACTCCATAAAACACAATCAAGTTCTTCAATAAGCTTGGCCATTTCATCTAAGTAATCATAGTTGTAGCGGGAGATAACTGTATTGATTTGGATTGGAATCTCCAACTCATGCAGATATTTAATTCTTTCCATTGTTAAATCAAAAGAACCAGCTGTACCTCGGAAATGGTCATGTATTTCCGCAGTTGGACCATCTAAGCTAAATGCCCATCGAGATAAACCGACTTCCTTCGCTTTCTCAATGGCTTCTCTTGTTACATTCGGGGTAGCACTTGGGGTCATTGATACCCGAATCCCTTTCTCAACTGCATATCGAGCAATATCAAACACATCTTCTCTCATTAATGGATCCCCACCAGTAAACACCAGCATAGGGTTATTCATCTCATAAATTTGATCAATAAGTGCTTTTCCTTCCTCGAAACTTAACTCACGTGGATCGCGTCTATATTGAGCCTCGGCACGGCAATGTAAGCATTTAAGCTGGCAGGCTCTAGTTAACTCCCATATTACGATAAAAGGATCTTTATTAAAATCTCTTGCAAACATATGAACGGCCTCCTTTATTATCTGGTTTTAGTATAAATAACTTCCTCACAGTGTTAAGTGAACTTCCTCACAATAATCTTGTTCAATTTGACAGAATTGTGAAGTTGTTAGAGGTGTTAATATGCTGTAAAGCTTACGAATTTTGTTACAAGATATATTTAATTGTATGAGGGCCAGTTTATGATTTTTGATTTTATTTGTGCGCAACGTGCTTTGTCCTAATTGCGGCGTAACTACCCTTTTCCCTAGGGAATGAACAACGTTAAGGTTTCATGCAACTTTCTAAGAACCCTTATTTCGAGGAATGAAATCCGTTTTGGTCGCATGGTGCGTCTATGCGACCTCTTTTTAGCTAATCATTAAGATTTGTGCTTCTGACAGATTTATGGATCCTAGCTTTGCTTAACTGATAGCGCTTTTAGCTTCATAGCAGTACAGTGTTTTTTCACCTAAACCAATCATCAATGGAATAACTAATTAGCATAAATCCTTATTATTTTTCGCTCTTAAAGAAATCAGAAAGGTCAGGGACAGCCCTGACCTTTCTGATAAGTAACTTATTTAATTTTCACCTCAGCATTCTTACGCTGATAGTAATACCAGTTTAGAACAATCGAAAGAAGATAAATAGCAATGAAAATATATAAAGCATTAATTGGTGTTCCAAAGTTATTAGTAGACCAACCAAATAGCTGCGGAATTAAGAATGAACCGTAGGCAGCAAATGCTGCTGTAATTCCTAAAACAGGTGCAGATTCTTTAGCTGAGAAGATATTTGGAATCATCTGGAAAGTTGACCCTGAACCCATTCCTGCTGCAATAAATAAAATTAAGAAAGATGTCAGGAAACCAGCGAAATTAGCTGTATTCGTAAAGTAGATGACAACAAACGCTCCTAATGACATCACGGCTAATGTAATAGATGTGACCAAAACTCCTCCATATTTATCAGAAAGCCATCCACCTACTGGACGAGCTGCAGCTGCTAAAAATGCTCCAATCCAAGCAAGTCCAACATATTCTGGGAAGAGATTCTTTAATACTAATGGGAATGCTGCTCCGTACCCAATAAAAGAGCCAAATGTTGCAACATATAAAATGGTCATAATCCAAGTATGTTTTCTTTTTAAAACAACGAATTGCTCTGACACAGATTGTTTTGCATTTGGAAGATTATCCATCCCAAAATAGGCTGCTACTGTTAAGATAATAATCGGAATAACCCAAACAAACGCAGCATTCTGTAACCAAACTTGAGTACCATCGGGTAATACTTGACCTTCTGTATTTCCACCGATAAAAGCAAAAGTGCTTGTTGCGATAACAAGTGGAGTAACAAACTGGACGACAGATACCCCCATGTTTCCTAGTCCACCGTTAATTCCTAGAGCTGTTCCTTTTTCTGCTTTTGGAAAAAACATTGAGATATTTGAGGTAGAAGAAGAGAAGTTTCCGCCACCTAACCCACAAAGTGCTGCAAGTAGAGCCATTACCCAAAATGGTGTCTCTGGATTTTGTACCGCAAATCCTATTCCTAATGCAGGTACTAGCAGAATCCCTGTTGCAAAGACTGTCCAATTCCGTCCACCAAAAGCACCCGTTCCAAATGTATATACGAAGCGCAGTGTCGCCCCCACTAGACCAGGTAGCGCTGCTAATGTAAATAACTGTTCCTGTGAAAAAGCAAAGCCGATATCATTTAGACGAATTGCAACAACAGACCATATTTGCCAAATAATGAAAGCCATCATCAATGATGGAACTGAAATCCAGAGATTTCGCTGGGCATGTGCTTTCCCTTCAGCTTGCCAAAATGCCTTGTCCTCTGGGTTCCATGAGGTTATTCTTGCCATATTTTTCTCCCCCTGTAAGGTGTTAATTTTTTTGTTTTTCGTGATTGAAATCATATTAACACGTGAAATGTTTTTTGAGTTCACCCCTCAGCAACAGTACAAATTTTTGTCACATATGTTGACAAAAATTATTCACATTTGGGTATTAGCACCTCAGTAGAGTTCAAAAAAAAAACGCCTGAACAAAAAGTTCAGACGCTTCTTTGTTTATTTCCTATTAATCCCTTACACCAAGGGCAATCTTTGCATAGCGTGACATCATGTCTTTTGACCATGGTGGGTTAAAGACAATATTGACTTCTGTATCTTTAATCTCTGGAAGATCTGAGACTGCATGCTTAACTTGGTCTACAATTGTACCAGCTAATGGGCATCCCATAGATGTAAGAGTCATGGTTACAGTTAAAAGCCCTTCCTCATCTAGTTCTACATCATAAACAAGGCCTAAGTTAACAATATCTACTCCCAATTCAGGGTCAACGACCATTTCTAAAGCACCCATTATGCTATCTTTTAAATCCTGATCCAAAACAGTTCACTCCTTTTCAACCTTCTTCTATACTATCTTAACAGTTTTTGCATACTTTTACAGCCTTTTCACTTTGTAAACACATTTGTGAGTTCTTATCCCTTTTCTTGTCCAAATTATGAAGAGATTAATCATAGGTTAACCTTTATCTACAAGATACAACACTTAAATTAGAGATTCCAAAGAATGATTTTTCACCTTAGAAACGTTAGAATGTATTTATAGCGTTCACTGAAGAAAAATTGAACTTCTACAGTCCGTTCGAACATACAACCAGAAAAACTACTATAAACTAATAATAAACGGCTTTTCCATGTTGTTAAAATCCTAAATTTAATTTTAACGCAATAGTAACCACTTCGTATCTTTAAATTAAGTTTGCAAACTCTTTTCTCATAAAATTTTTTGTTGTATAACCTAGCTCCATTAAGTCGTATTTTTGTTCAAAATCAGCAAACTTTGAGAAAAGAGCCTAATAAAAACACAAAGAAGGAGTTCTTATGCCAGAAAAACACTTAATTGCTTTAGACTTAGACGGTACGCTTTTAAAAGATGACAAGACCATATCCGATAAAAACAAGAAAGTATTACGAAAAGCGCGTGAAGAAGGACATATTGTCATGATTGCAACTGGGCGTCCGTTTCGATCTAGCGAAATGTATTATAAAGAATTAGACCTTGATACTCCAATTGTTAACTTTAACGGAGCATTCGTCCATCACCCTCGAAATCATAACTGGGGGATTCATCATTCCCCTCTATCCATTGATGTCGCTAAAGATATTGTTGAAGCTCTAGACTCATTCCAATTTCATAACATCATTGCCGAGGTTGTAGACGATGTATATTTTCATTACCATGATGAAAAGTTAATCGATATTTTCAACCTTGGATCTCCTTCCGTTACAACGGGAGACTTACGCAGATTTTTAAAACAGGCTCCGACAAGTATGTTGATACATACGGAAGAGGACCAATTGGATAAAATTCGAAAGCATCTTTCAGAAGTACATGCAGAAGTGATCGACCATCGTAGCTGGGCAGCACCTTGGCATGTAATTGAAATTGTGAAATATGGTCTAAACAAAGCTGTAGGGTTAAAAAAAGCAGCCGATTATTTTAATATCCCCTCTGAACGAATCATTGCATTTGGGGATGAAGATAATGATTTGGATATGTTGGAGTTTGCAGGAAAAGGAATTGCCATGGGAAATGGGATTGCCGCCGTTAAAAACATCGCCAATGATATTACCCTTTCTAATGAGGAAGACGGAGTAGGAGCCTATTTAAACGACGCTCTCAACTTAAAAATATAAACATTATTTCAGCCAATTATAGGTAATGGAAAGAATGCTTATTTAAAGTCTTCTAGAGCATACTATCCAAAGGGACAGGTTACCTTTTGCCTGTTTCTATCTTGCTCTGATATTGAATGGAGGGGTAATAATGGGAAGATCAAGTAAATCAAAACGATTTGTCAAGCAAGGAGTAGACGCAGTCTCTAAGCATGACGAGCGCATCCCGTACCACACCACATATGCTGAGGCAGAAGCAAGGAAAATGTCCAATGGCCACAATCCTTCTGTAGGAGGGATATAGATGGGTAACCGTCTCTTTCAAGAAGCAAAAAAGGCTGTCGCAACGGCTCAGAAAAGCGACTCTCATGATCAGGAAACCATCCAACGTGCAGAGAATGCTCTTTCTTCAGCCTTTGCTAATTCGACACTTGCTGAGAAGCAACAGCTGCACCAATATCAAGATGAGCTAGATCAAATAAAAGGAAAATAAGAAAAGGAAGCTGACACTTGTTTGTGTCAGCTTCCTTTTTGTATCTTATTTGCCTCTCTGCGTATCTTTCTCGTAAAAGTCTTCCAAAACAACCGGGTAAGAATTAATGATCTCCATCCCTTTTCTTTCGTAAAGATGTAAAATCAGTGATCCGTTACTAGGTAACTTTTCAGTTGGAATAGAAAGGTTAATAGCGAAGTCCTTCCATTGTTTTTCACTCTTGTTTATTTTCATTTTTGTTTCCGTTACTTGTTGATTATGACCATCTTCCACTGTATAGTAGAACTTCCCCTCTACAGTTCGCGTTAACCCTTTTACATAATAATCCCCTTTTTCTCCCTGTACTGTAATGTCCTTAAACATCGGATTATGCATTGGCACCTTCATCATAGTTGAATCCTTTAACCCTTTAAATGGCTTTCCATTTATTTTCTTTGCTACAAGTTCAGCTGCTACTTGATATGAACCTTTTGGCAACGCGTGATTTTCCCAGGTCTCTATCCATGTTTTATCTTCACCTGGTTTTAAGCGGATGTGTTGAATCATTTGAGCAAAGCCTTTCTCTTGTGAGAACTGATATACTTGATTCCCTTCTTTATCTGCTACAATAATTTCGTATAATTGGGCATTAGAAAATTCAAGATGAATTGGGGCCTCTCCCTCATTCCTAACAATCAGTTCAAATTGAACTGTCGAGCCATCTACAATAGGTTCAATGAAAAACAGAAGTTTATCATATTCTTCACTCTCTGCACCTAACACGGTTGTAAATGGTGCAACTACTAAAGTAAATAAAAAGAATACCAGTAAGATTTTTTTCAGCATTATCCCTCCTCTTCATCTTAGTTTCGTATCTAATCTCTCCTGAAAAATCCAAATACACCAGAAGTCTCTACTATATTTGTAAAAGCGTTCGGATCCACTTCCTTAATCACTCTTTGCAAATCAAATAACTCGTAGCGAGTTATCACAATAAACATCATTTCTTTATCTTCATTGGAAAATCCCCCTTTGGCGGGAACTCTTGTAATTCCTCGTGTCAATTGAGCATGTATCGCATTTTTTAGTTCATTTGCTTTTTGTGTTACGATCATAGCGGTTAATTTTTCATGGCGAGTATGAATGGCATCAATCACTCGCGTAGAAACATAAAGCTGAACAAGAGTATACAACGCTTTTTCCCAGCCATATAAAAATCCAGCTGTAATGATAATAACGCTATTTAAAGTGAAAAAATAAGTTCCAACTGGTCTGTCCTTCATCCTAGATAAGACCATTGCGACAATATCCATCCCACCTGTTGAGGCACCCCATTTTAACGTCAGACCTACACCAACGGCTGCGATAACCCCACCAAATACCGCGTTTAGAAGGATATCATTCGAGACATGAATGACCGGAATTACTTCCATAAAGAATGACATGGTGACAACAGAAATAAAACTATAAATGGTAAATGACCTTCCAACTTTTTTCCACCCTAGAATGATGACAGGAACATTCAATAGAAACAACAATATTCCAGTCGACAGGAAAATCGGAGAAAATTCTTCCAAAATGCTAGAAATTAACTGGGCAAAGCCTGTAAACCCACTAGCATACACGTTTGCCGGAATTAAAAAGAAGTTCATTGCCACTGCATTGAGTATTGCACCAAAGAGGACAATAACTAACTGCTTCGTATGTAACCAAACCATCTCCATCCTCCTAACATATTTGTGTTTGGTTTTCCCTATTTTGCCTCATATCACTTCTTATAATTGTTTTTTTTTAATATAAAAGCTAAACTAAGGTCATAAATAGGTAAGAAGGTGATCTAATGGAAGTGAAAATTTTAGCAGATAGTGCATGCGATTTACCGCTGAATTTTTTTCAAGAAAACAATGTGACATTAATTCCATTGAAGGTTCTAATAGATGAAAAGGAATATGAAGACCAAAAAACAATACAACCTATAGAAGTCTATGATAGTATTCGCGCTGGTAATCATCCAAAAACTTCCCAGCCATCACAATTAGCGTTTCGAAAGGCATTTGTTGAACTGGCAGAAGAAAAACAGCAAGGAATTTACATAGCCTTTTCTTCTGAATTATCCGGAACTTATCAAACAGCCGTGATGGTTTATGACCAAGTAAAAGAAGAATATCCCGACCTAGATTTAACAATCATTGATACGAAATGCGCTTCACTCGGTGTTGGTCTATGCGTACGTGAAGCTGTAAAGTTGGCGCAGCAAAAAGCGAAAAAAGAGGTAATTGTGAAGGATATTCAATTCCGGAGCACACATATGGAGCATTTATTTACAGTTGAGGATTTAGATTATCTTGCCAAAGGTGGTCGACTTTCAAAAGCTTCCGCATTCTTAGGTGGTCTTTTGAACATTAAGCCTCTTTTAAATGTAGAGGACGGCAAACTTGTTCCAATTGAAAAAATTCGCGGAAGGAAAAAATTGCATAACCGAATTCTAGAGGTAATGGAACAAAGAGGGATAAACTTTGAATCCCAAGTGATTGGAATTAGCCATGCGGATGATTTTACAACGGCAAACGAAATAAAAGAGCGATTTATTGAAAAATTTGGCCCGCAAGATGTTGTGATTACGTCTGTCGGTGCAGCAATTGGATCACACACGGGACCAGGGACAATCGCCATTTTCTTCTTAAACGAAATACCGTCTTAATGAATAGCTCCTACGAAAGGAGCTATTTTTTTTGCATACAAAGACAAGAAAAATGACACCCTAATCTTGATGACATTGGAAGGGAGAATCGATTATTTATGCCACATACTTCTGATAATGATAAAAAGGCGCAAGACAATAACGCCCTCCGCCATGAGAAAAACATGCTAGCTGAAAAAAATCGTAAAGCCGGGAAAAATCAGTATTCTAAGAAAACCGATCATTTATAAAAATAAGCGGCAATTAGCCGCTTATTTTTTGTAAGTCCAGCCTTCCTCCTGGTAGACTCTTCCTTCCTTCATTAATCGACCAATAGCCCGTTTAAATGAGGACTTACTCATATTAAAACGATCATTTAAATCTTCAGCCATGCTTTTATCACTATAAGGCATAGCTCCATTCCGTGAATCTAGATATTCTAAAATCTTTGTAGCATCCTCATCTAGAGCTTCTTGCTTTCTTGGTAGTAGGGAAATGTTAACCGTGCCATCTTCTTTAACATCGATAATTCTTCCCTCGACTTTCTCCCCTACTCGAGGTTCTTTACTTCTCTGCGACTCGTGGATAAACCCCTTAAATCCTTCAGCCGTAATCATCCAGCTACCAACTCTTGCTGTGCGATAAATATGGCCATGTACATTTTTATTGAAATCTCTCCTTGTTGCTGTCTGAGAGATTCCTTGAATCACTTGGTCAGAGGCAAGCTTAGCATAGATCAAAAAGTTTCGATTAACTCTAAGGGTTAGATAAAGCATATCACCTACTTGAGGCCAGACAGACTGGAGTATAGGTAAATCCTCTTTTCCTAACAAAATGTCTTTATTGATTCCAATGTTAACAAATACGCCAATTTCAGGTTTTACGTCCACAACCGAAACCCATGCATATTCGCCTACTGTAATAACTGGTATTTTAGTGGTGGCCGCAAGTCTTCCTCTCGAATCAACATAAAGAAAAACCTCTACCTCTTCTCCTTCCTCTAGTTCTTTTCTGTTGTCGTTGTCATTGTGATGAAGAAGTACGTCTTCTTCCCCATCTGTTAAAAAGTATCCAAAGTTAGAAATTCGCGCAACCGATAATTGAATGGTTCGACCTGTATGATCTTGTAATGTCATGATCATCCTCCTGTATGTGTATGTTAATCTCGTAAAAAGTTGTTTGAACTGCTATATTTTACTATAATGAAGCCATGATGAAAAATGTTTTCGGAGGTTGAGTATGTCTAAAGAGAGCTCATTTGATATTGTATCCAAAGTTGACCTATCTGAAGTCACAAATGCCATTAATATTGCGATGAAGGAAATTAGCACACGGTATGATTTTAAAGGTAGCAAAAGCGATATTAGCTTAGATAAGGAAGAATTGGTCCTTATTTCGGATGACGAGTACAAACTTGAACAACTAAAAGATGTACTCCTTGGCAAGTTAATTAAACGCGGAGTGCCAACAAGGAATCTTGATTACGGAAAGATCGAAGGGGCTTCTGGTGGAACAGTGCGTCAGCGCGCCAAATTAATTTCTGGGATTGATAAAGACAATGCCAAGAAGATTACCGCCCTCATCAAAAACAGCGGGCTAAAAGTGAAAAGTCAAATTCAAGATGACCAAGTCCGTGTTACTGGAAAGAATAGAGATGACCTGCAAAAGATTATTTCCCTAGTGAAAGAAGCAGACCTAACTGTTGATGTTCAATTCATGAATTATCGTTAAAAACAGTCCAGCAATGGACTGTTTTTTATTTCCACGTTTTTTTCAACTCGAATTAATCAAAATTAACAAAACGAGTACTTTAAAGGAGTTGATTGCGTGACAAACAAACAGAAAAAAACATTTCCTCCACAACATCAAAATCATCAACCAGGGACAGAAAAAGAGATGAATCCAATCCCTATATCTGTAAACCAAGAGTATAAAGGCTCTGGGAAGCTAAAAAACAAGGTAGCGCTCATAACCGGAGGGGACAGTGGGATCGGAAAGTCTGTCGCGATTTATTTCGCAAAAGAAGGAGCAGATGTTGCAATCCTTTATTTAAATGAATCCGAGGATGCTGTAAAAACAAAACAAATAATCGAGGAAGAGGGGCAAAAGTGTGTATTGATTTCTGGTGATATTGGCAACGAGGCCTTTTGTCAGAGTAGTATTGACCAGACGGTACGCGAATTGGGCAAACTTGATATTTTAGTGAATAATGCTGCGGAACAACATCCTCAAAAGAATTTTCTTGATATTACGTCCGAACAGCTTGAAAAAACTTTTCGTACCAATTTATTTTCAATGTTTTATTTAACAAAGGCAGCTCTTCCTCATTTAAAACAAGGAAGCTCAATCATCAATACATCTTCAATTACGGCCTATAAGGGAAATGAGCAATTGATTGATTACTCTGCCACAAAAGGAGCCATTGTTTCATTTACCCGATCATTAGCGATGTCATTAGCAAAACAAGGCATTAGAGTCAATAGCGTTGCACCAGGGCCAATTTGGACACCACTGATTCCATCTACTTTTCCCGCGGATCAAGTCGAAACTTTTGGTTCCACTACGCCAATGGGCAGAGCGGGACAGCCACATGAACTGGCGCCTGCTTACGTTTATCTAGCTAGCGATGACTCGGCCTATGTTAGCGGACAGACGATACATGTGAACGGCGGGACGATTGTAAACGGGTAGTTATCGTGAATAGATGAGAATTCAGCTATTCAGAACAAAATGGTTGTAAAAGCGTCCGTTTAGCATAAAAAAATACTAAATTCGGACTGAGGAAATATCTTTGAGATTTTTAGAAAGGCTATTTTCGTAAAGAATGTTGTTAAAATCCTAAAGCCGATTTTAACGCAGGATAAGCCATACTGTATGTTCATATTATGTTTACTGGCTCTTTTTCTGATTTAAAGTTGCTGTCCAGTGATAAAACAGCTAATTCTTTTATTTTTATAGCTAAAAGCTACAAAGTTTGAGAAAAGAGCCTTTAAAAAAGCGGTTGGACAAACTCGTTGTCCAACCGCTTTTATTAAATCATACGGGATTTTCTTTAGACCTGCGCTTAAGGAGAACAATAAAGAGTATAAACAATAAAATCACTGCACTAATCGCTATTAAATAAGCAATATTGATTCCCGTTTTTTCTGCCAGAATGTATATTTCTGCTTCTTCTCGGTCAAGAACAATTTTATAGTTTCCATCAACACTTCGGATTAAATCGCCTGCTAGCATCCCTCGAAGCTCCCTCTCGTCCTGTAAATCTGCGGCACTGATTTCAACACTTCTTGTTCCTGAAGTATTGTTGATTGCGATTACTGAAGTTTCCCCTTCGTATTCGCGTTTATAGATAAGCATTCCATTTTCTTCAAAGAGTACTTCCATTGAACCTCTAGTTAAAGAAGGTGTTTTTCCCCGGATCTCGCCCAACTGTGTAATGTATTCTATTAACTCTTTATCAGTCATGAAATTCATTTGCTGGTAGTTTTCTGGAGCTGCTTCACCGTACAGCGCAATTTCACTTCCATAGTAGACCATAGGAATTCCAGGTGTTGTGTATAAATAAGTAAGTCCTAGCTTCCATCTTGGGCCAGGATGTTCATTTAATTTCGCCGCATCCGTAGTAAATCGCACTGTTTTATGATTATCGAAAAAAGTGCCGACTAAATTTGGATTAGCATAAATGTTCTCTCTCTGCTCAAGTTTGGTTAGTACAGATTCCATTGACTGATCTGGTTGTGCATAAGCTGCTCTTAAATCCTCGTTGGAAAAATAGTCTGTAAAACCGTCAATCCCTGCCTGCTTGTACTTGGCAATCGATTTTATATCACCGGAAGAAACTTCACCGAGCAAGTAAATATCTTCGTTTCCTTCCTTAATCGTAGCTGTGAGTTGGGACCAAAAATCAGCAGGTATTTGTTGAACATCGTAAAAACGGTAACCATCAATCTTTGTTTCTTCAATCCAATATGTAGCTACATCTAAAAAGTATTCCCTTACTTCCGCGTTATCAAAATTCAACATCGGGCGATTTCCAAGCCAAGATTCTTTACTCGGTTCTTCCACTGGATGGAACCAGTTTGCTTTCTCTGGATCAGTTAACCATGAATGATTGGCCCCAACATAGTTGATCTCCATATCTAAAATCACTTTCATTTCACGTTCATGAGCCTCTTTGACAAGTTCCTTAAATGTCTCAATCGACCCAAAATGCTCCTCAGTCTCATAAAAATCGTTCACCCAGTACCCATGGTAACCTGCACTCTCATTATCAAAGATGGGAGAAAGATTAATAGCTGTAAATCCCATATCCTTCAAATTATCCAATTGCTTAATTATTCCCTCAAAGTCACCGCCATGATAGGCACTCGGGTCTTTTGTGTTAACTTCGAAATCATTCGTATTGTCACCGTTATTAAAGCGATCAATCATGATTGAATAAATCGTTTCGTCCTGCCACTCACGCTTGTCCATTTCCACTGCTGTTACAGGAAATGCACATATTAAAAATAAGGGCAAAACAATGAAAAATAATATTCCTTTTTTCATCAAGCTTCCTCCTCTAATTCACAAGGGTATTCACCATATCCTTCTTTTCTAGAGTATCCCTTGTCCTTTTGAACGTCAAACGAGAATTCGAGGAATTTCAACATTAGACAACATCTCAATCCCCAAAATAAGGCTTAGGAGGCCCTTAAAATGAAGAACAAGGATAATTCCCTTCTCTACTTGCCAAAAACACACTAGAGAACCTAGTGTGCTAAGGCATTCGCTAAGTTGGTGTTTAACTTAATCGACAATATTCACATGATAATCTCGAAACCAAATATGAATCTGAGCAATATGAGCCAACAATTGCGGTCCAGTCATCAACTGTCCAAACCAAGGTTTCTTAAAGCTATCTCCATTTGTTTCAATCATTTCAATCAATTGCTTCCGATCAAAGAATTCATGAAGCGCACTGTTTTTATCTTGTAAATAATCTGATAGCATTTCTTTAACAGCCTCTGTATATACCGGATTGTGCGTCTTTGGATAAGGACTTTTCTTTCGATAAAGGACTTCGGTTGGTAAGATCCCTTCTAATGCCTTTCGAAGAATTCCTTTTTCTCGATTTCCATACATCTTCATCTCCCATGGAATATTCCAAACATATTCGACTAAACGGTGATCAGCAAAAGGTACGCGAACTTCCATACTTGCTCCCATACTCATGCGGTCCTTTCGATCCAATAATGTGGTCATAAACCAAATCATATTCAGATAAAAAAGTTCCCGTCGTTTAGCCTCTTGTGCTGATTCTCCTTCTAATCTTGGTACTTCAGCCAACGTATCACTATACTTTTGCATCATATATTCACTTAAATTAAGCTTTTTCTGCCAGTTATTCCTCAGCAGGCTTTGTCTTGCTTCCACTGACCTCATCCAAGGGAATCCATCTCTGTTGAAATCCTCTTCCCTTCGGAACCAAGGGTAACCTCCAAAGATTTCATCTGCACATTCTCCTGATAACCCTACCGTATAATCCTTTTTTATCTGCGCACAAAACCATAAAAGCGATGAATCGATATCGGCCATTCCAGGTAAATCCCGATAATAAACGGCATCCTCAAGTAAATTCACCAACTCTTGCTGGGAAATAACACAGTTATGATGAATTGTATTAAAAGAATCTGTCATTTTTTTTATGAAGGCTTCATCCGAGTCCGGTTGAAATTCATTCGCTTTAAAATGCTCATCATTTCCTTCATAATCAATGGAATAGGTATGCAATCGACCTTTTCCACTTTTGCTAAATTCATTTGCAGCAATGGCTGTAATCGCACTTGAATCTAACCCACCCGATAAAAAGGTGGTTAACGGCACATCCGAAACAAGCTGCCTTTTTACTGCATCTGTGAAAAGAAATCGTACTTTTTCCACCGTCTCTTCTAGGCTATCTTGATGAACTTCACTTTTTACATTCCAGTACCTCCAAATTTTCAAACCATTTTTACTAAAAAATAACGAGTGAGCTGGGCGTAATTCTTTAATCCCCCTAAACACTCCGCTACCAGGCGTTCGCGATGGACCGAGTCCAAATAATTCGCTAAGCCCATTCTGATCGACTTCAGAACGGATTTCCGGATTGGCTAGGATGGCTTTAAGTTCTGATCCGAATAAAAGTCCAGAAGGTGTTTCCGCATAGAAAAGCGGTTTAACTCCTAAGCGGTCTCTTCCAATAAACAATTTTTCCTCTTGTTCATCCCACACAGCAAAGGAAAAGATGCCATTTAAGTACTCAACGCAATGTTCCTTCCATTCAATGTAAGAAGTTAATAAAACTTCAGTATCAGAATGACCCTTAAACGAATATCCTTTTAATGAAAGCGTTTTTCTTAAATCTTCGGTATTATATAACTCACCGTTATAACATATGGTATAGCGGTGAGAACCCTTACTTCGGGTCATAGGCTGCTTTCCACCTTCAGGATCAACAACGACAAGCCGCTTATGCCCGAGTGCAGCATGGGTTTCTAACCAAAAATTTGTATCATCAGGTCCTCTTTGAGCCAAAGTTTCTGCCATCCTTGTGATGGTTTTCTGTTCGTTTTTTAGATTTTTCTTAAAATCGACCCAACCAGTTATCCCACACATAGTGCATCATCCTTTCAAACAGTGCATTCTTTTGGGCTATGGTTAATGTTATGCAAAAACAAACTAGATGGTTAACACCAATTATTGAAGGCATCATAACCTTTAAATACAGCAATGAAAACTGGCTTACGACTAAATTTAAACCTACGCATGATTGGAATTATAGGATTGTAAAAGATAAATCTTTTACAAGGGTTATAAATTTCAAGAAAACTGTCTAGAAAGGATGGTGAATAGCTAATTTTCGGAGGATAATGATGAATCAACAACAGAGATTAATACTGATAGAAAAACAAGACCGGTCGTTTGAAACCGGCACAATTGAATATATCAATCAACAATGGGTTTTCTTTGATGAGGAAACAGAGGAGGCCTCTTTATTAGATCACTTCCTTCATCAAGAAATAGAAATTTCCCGTACGGATTGTTGGTTGAAGGGGATGTTAATAGAAGGTGGTCGTGTTCAATGTGGGAGCGAACTATTTGACTTACATGACCGAGAAACAATTCGGATACGAAAACAATTAATTTACTCTTTAGAAAGGCTACTCGAACAATTACAGGATGAGGCTTTTCTTTATTTTATTAATACACTAAATTCACTACAATTCTCCGTACATGATTGCATTTATTGCTATAACCATTTAAATTTCCTCAACCCTAAAGATAGAGTTAACGGCGTAAATTTTCTTATTTTTGATAACGAAGAAGAAATTTGTAGCATCCAGCATCACTTTGATTATAGTTCCACTAGGAATGACCGTTTTGAGTTTACTCTTAACAATGGAAAACGTACAGTTATTGAAAAAATTTCATAAGACTTTTTTTATACATGGAAGTTGATGGAAGAACTCATTTAATCAAAGAGTTCTTCCATCTTTTTAATTGGCTCTTTCCTCTAACTTTGTTGCCCTTGAACAAAAAAATACGGCTGAATGAGCTAGGTTATACAAAAAGTAGCTTTACTTATGAGAAAAGAGCTTGCAAAACTTAAATGTTATACATAAGAAATGGCTAATAACAACAAACTTTATGAAAACAGACTCTTAGTTCAACACATCCCTCTTAGCAACGCAAACATATTCGTGAGGAGGTAGTGGTTTTTGAATATAATAGCCTTGTGCATAATCACAACGCATATCACGAAGCAAAATAGCTTGTTCCTTCGTTTCAACTCCCTCGGCTACAAGGTCGATATTTAATCCCTCTGCTAGCGAAATGATTGACTTCATAATCGCCATATCAATTGGTGTTTCATGGAGATTCTTGACAAAAGAACGATCAATTTTTAAAGAGTTGATCGGTAAGCTTCTTAAATAGCTTAGGGAAGAATATCCAGTGCCAAAGTCATCCATCGAAATGCGTACTCCTAGTCGCTGAAACTTTCCAATCAGCCTTTTACTATATTCTATCCTTTGCAACATCGTTGTTTCTGTCAATTCTAATGTCAAGTCATGAGGAGCTATTCCAGTTTCGTGAAGGATATAAAGCACTTGCTGATAAAAATATGGCTTTTGAAATTGTTGAGCTGAAACATTTACGGAAATCCCTAAGTGAGGAAATCCATTCATTTGCCACTTCTTTGTTTGCTCACAGGCTGATTTTAAAGCCCAAGCACCAATTTGATCAATGATTCCTAATTCCTCCGCAAGGGGAATAAACTCTGACGGAGCTACCAGCCCTAATTGAGGATGATTCCAACGTAAAAGAGCTTCATTGCCGACAATCACCCCAGTCTTCAATTCCATTAACGGTTGATAACATAAAAAGAGTTCTTGTTTACATAAAGCCTTTCTCAAGAAATTCTCTCTTTTGAACCGCTTCTGAATTTGGCGGTTCATTTTCGATGAATAGAAACAAACGCGATTTCCTCCAAGTTGCTTTGAACGATTTACAGCTGTGTCGGCATGTTTCAATAAACCTTGTTGATTTAGCCCATCACTAGGGAATAAGCTAATCCCAATACTCCCTGTTAAATAGATTTCTTGATTTTGATAGAAAAACGGGATTGCAATGTTTTCTAGTAATTGATTGGCAATTCCCCTGATAGAGCCAACCTTTACATTCTTCGTTAACAGCAACGAAAACTTACCTCCTGAAATTGTTCCAAAATAGGCTTCCTGAGGGATCGAGTCTTTTAAGCGGAACGCCATCTCCCGTAAAATATAATCCCCAACATCATAACCAAGATTATCGTTAATTGTTCGAAACCGATCGATATCAATAATTAAAAGTGCTAATGGTTCGTTCCGCTTGCGAAAGAGACTCATTTGCTTTTCCAACTTTTCCATGAACTTCATTTTATTTGCAATCCCAGTCCCCGAGTCATAGCTAAATAAGTTTAATACTGTTTCCTCAATTAAGGTAAAAGATAAAAATATTTTTTTGTTTAACTGTAATTCTTCTTCCGCAGCAATATCTGTAATGGTTGCAGTTGGAAACCTCTTTTTTAGTTTTTGGTAAAACGGCTCTGGCTTCACCTGCTCTGAAATGACCTGAATCAAAAGATTAGATCCATCTTTTAAACAATGTTGTTGTAGAAAAGTCTCCAACTTTGAATCATTTTCATAAACCATCGAAAAGGTCTTTGTCATGGTAATCTCCAATTTCAAGATATTTCCCCAATATCCCCTCCCTAAAATTAACACAACTAGTGAAAGAAAATTATGACAATATATCAAACGATATCCTATTACCCGACTAATAAGTACAGAGTGAATCATTCATAAGGTAAATCCACATTAGAAAGGAGGACACCCTATTTATTTATAGTTTTATGAAGTTTTCTAAACTGTGCCGTTAATGAATGATTAGGTAAGACAAAAAAACACGATTATTCCATTAAGGACAACCGTGTTCTAGTAATAAACTATTTAAATAAATATGTTCCAAGTGGAAGTGAGAATCCAAGATATAGAACGAGCACCAAAGCAATAATAAATAAAATCCAAGGAACCTTCGTGGATGCCCCTTTTGTTTTACGACTTAGAATAATTTCCACCATCGCGATAACCCAGATTCCAACTAATACTTTCACAATGTACATAAAACTGATATTCGCTAAGCTAAAAATAAGCCCTAAGCCTGTTCCAATAATTAAAATATAGAACACTCGTAAAACCATTTTTAAAACTTTAAACCCTTTTTCTTTCCCGCTCTTTTGCAATCCTATAGCTACAAAAAACAAAATGAGGGCCAAAAACCAAGCTGTCATATGGGCATGTACCATTTTCATTTGCCTCCTAAAACAAAATTCTTCATTATCATATCATAGAAGACAGAAAAATCCTAAATTAAAGTACTTGTAGCGATGCCCCACCACAAAAAACTAATTTACAAATTTGCCTGACTTTCCGATCGACTCCCAGTAGTCATTACGCAACTGGACTTTCTGAATTTTCCCAGAAGCTGTCTTCGGAAGTTCTTGCACAAACGTTACACCTGTAATCGCTTTAAAGTGCGCAAGTCTTTCTCTTGAAAACTGAATTAAATCTTGTTCTGTCACTTCTTCTCCGTCCCTTAGAACGACATAGGCATGCGGAGTTTCCCCCCATTTTTCATGTGGAATGGCAATGACAGCCGCTTCGAGTATGGACGGATGTTCATATAAAACACCTTCTACCTCAATAGATGAAATATTTTCTCCACCAGATATTATGACATCTTTTTTCCGGTCAACAATTTCAATATTCCCATACTCATCAACATTCGCCATGTCACCTGTGTGAAGCCATCCATTCCGTATCGTTTCCATTGTTGCCTCATCATTCTTCCAATAGCCTTTCATAACACCATTTCCTCTGACAACCACTTCTCCAATTTCCTGCCCGTTATGAGCTACCTCCACCCCAAGATCATTGACGACTTTTACCTGTGTTCCAATCATTTGAACGCCTGCTTTCGCCTTCAAGCGATACTGATCTCTTAACGGCAGTTCTTTCAAATGGGATCTTATGGTTGAAACCAAACTCAACGGAGATGATTCAGTCATTCCATATACCTGAATAAATTCCCAGCCTAGTTCTTTCTCAACTCTTGTAACAAAGGCTGGTGGTGGTGCTGAACCTGCGATAACAACTCGAATATCTTGCTTAAACTCTGGATAATTCTTTTCGTAGTACTGAAGCAAAGAGTTTAATACGGTCGGTGCCATATGCATGATGGTTACACCATGGTTTTCAATCGCTTCATAAATTGTTTCTGGAGTCGCCTTTCGTAAACAAACTTGAGTGGCTCCATTTGCAGTGTAGTAAAAAGGAGATCCCCAGCCATTAACGTGGAACATTGGCAAAACATGTACCAATACATCTTCATCACATACCTGCAGATGGTGCATGGAGCTAAGTGCATGTAAATAGTTATTCCGATGAGTCAGCATAACCCCTTTTGGATTCCCCGTAGTTCCACTAGTATAGAGAAGACTACAAACATCCTGTTCATCTAGAGGCTCACGATCAAACTTTTCAGACGAATGACATCCTAACCATTCATCATATCCAGTCTCACCACTTTGTCCATCATGATAATGGACAATAATTTTTTCAACAGTCGCTAACTTCTCTTTGATTGGAGCAATCAAATGGTAAAGGTCTTGGTCAACAAATAATACTTTTGATTCACTGTGATTAAGGATAAACAAATAGTCGTCTGGCTTAAGGCGAATATTTAGCGGCACCATCACCGCGCCTAATTGAAAGATTCCATAAAAGCCCTCTAGCATTTCAACGGTATTTGGAGCAAGATAAGCAACTCTGTCACCCTTCTTCACACCAAGCTTTCGTAAACCAGTTGATAGACGGTTTACGCGTGCATTTAACTCGTTATATGTAAAAGCCCTCTCCTCACATATAATGGCCTTTTTTTCACCGTACAGAGCAACGGCCCGGTCTAAAAACTGCGTTAAAATTAAAGGTACATCCATTTTGTTATCCTCCCTCCAATTAATGACAACGTTTACTAACAGAAAATTCTAATAATATATTACCATATTGATAGATATTAAAGGAATTAATTTTCGAATTTTATGAATTTCCCAATCTAGGCTTTTTAATCACACTCCCCACATCTTCACATAGAATGTAAAAGAAAACTTGCTTAAGGGTGTTGTCATATGCCAGCCATTGTAGGAGCCGTTCAAGTCATTTCAGTTGGAAGTAGTGGCGTTTTTAATATCGGAGATGTTTATAAAATAATGCCTGTGTCCTCAGCCAAAACCTTTTCAGGCGCAGGATCTTTTAATACCGGTGAAAATTTGACCCTTTATAATAATCAAAGTTCCACAAATACTTTTGACCAAGATAGTATCGACCAAGGAAATAACTTTAACGCATAACTGTAGGTGATAAAATGACAAATTACTATATCCAACAATCGATTACTATTAATCTAATAAAGGTGGACGGAATAACCAACTCCTCTGTTTTACAGATCGGAAGTGCAGGTATCATCAAACCTGCCTCTTATCTATATAATACTGGAGGTTTTACAGGCCCCGCCCCTACTTCTGGACAACAAACAGCGGGAGGAGCTTCTGGAGGATTTGTGGTTCCTCTCCATGGTGCTACTCGATAAATCCTAAATTGAGGTGAGTTCTATGAACAATGAACTATATCAATATCTTAAGGAACTTCATCACTTTGTGGAACATCAGAGCACGAAAATTAAAACTTTGGAAAAACAACTTGCAGAATTGCAAAAGGAACTATCAACTTTAAAAGAACGACCTCCTGTACAAGTAGGTACAATAGAATATAAATTCGACCAGTTAAAAGTGGAAACCTTAGAAGGAACGTTAAATATTGGCTTAAATCCATCTGACCTAGAGGGAATTTCCGATTTTACGGTAGATAATAAAAACATTCAAACTCCGGTAGCCCCTAAGGATCAATTCATGAGAAGCATGGAAATTGAAAATGAATTGCGGGAGTATTTAGAAGGGAATTTACCGGAGGTTTTCGAAAAAACTCAACAAAAATTACAATTTAATGTCGATGAATCTTACTACTCGTTTATTAAAGAAGATATAACGAAACAACTCTCAAGTCGAATTGCCACCCATCTTAATCATCTTCCTCAAGAAAGTAAAGAACTCACTGAAGATATGAAACTTGATATTATTGAAAAGATAAAAGGTGAAATTCAGCATGGAGTCTTCTTATTTTTAAACCAACTTAAAGAACAAGGGTGAATCTTCACTAGCAATACCCCAGTTTTTTTACAAGGCTGTTTTCGTAAAGTTTGTTGTTAAAATCCTAAAGCCGATTTTAATGGGAACTAAGCTTTTCTCTACGTTACTTTACTACTTAGTTTGTAAGCTCTTTCCTCATCTTATAAACGATCTTTGAAATGGAATCCTAGCTAAGTTATTCCTTATTTTCTTTAAACAGCAACTATCTTTGAGAAAAGAGCTTTTTACAAACACTATATACATTAAAGGGTGAAAAATGTGAATTTTAATGTTTATAACAGAGACATTTGTGTTGATAATATTCGAGTTATTGGTGTGGCTAGTTCCTCTCTTCTACTTGTTGGGGATGCCGAAACAATCCAGTTAGCCTCAACTTTTGATACTCCAGCAGAATCACTAATTATAGGCCCATTCGTTCCCCTAGGACGTGAGTCATAATTTATGTTCCAGAGAACGTCTGTTGTTAACAATATCAATGTTAAAACGGGTATATTCTCGTCTATTTTGGAGATTGGTGACTCTCACTTGATCCAAGGTTTTTCACGCGCATTGGCTGTACAGAGAGAAGCGGAAATTTACTTTGGGGATGAGGGAAAATTTGAACAGTATTCAACTTTTTTAGAGCCTATTCCTCAATTATCTATTAACGAAAATATAATTATGAACAAACAGAATTTAAATCCATTTATAAAAATTATCAATATGGATATTTTAGCTATCTCAACTTCAAGTATTGTTCATATAGGAAACACTTGTCATGTTTCATTAGAAAATCGAACAAAGCACTTTCGTCAGTTATTACCAAGTGAAGAACAGTCCTAATAAAGTTTGCATATAGTGCATAAGGAGAAAAAGCCTATTAGAAAAGGATGTTTTAAATGCCCGCAATCATTGGTCCCGTTCAGATTGTTAATGTTGGAGGAGGAACAGTACAATTCGGTGATACCTTATTTATTTCGCCGAAAAGTAGTTCGAAATCAATCTCCGGTCAAGGAGCCGGCAATACGGGTGGTTTTATTTTAACCAATAACGGCTTAAACGCAAGCAATGTCTTAGATACGAATTTAGTGGACCAACCGATAACTGGAAACAACTAAAAAAGTGGAACTGGCTACACATTATTTAGGAAGTCCACTTCCCTCGTGATAAAGAAGGCCGATACAGCAATCAACTGTATCGGCCTTCTTTTCTCTATACTCTTATAACAAAATTGCTATTATTTATTACAACTCCATTTTCACTTTCAACTTTCTAGTTTTAATAAATGACCACCATCAAAGAAGAAAAGGTAACGCTCTTTAATTGGACTTTTCCAAATCTCTTCTAACGCTTGACCGTAAAGGCTGATTTGGACACGGTACCGATCTTCGAGGATAGGTTTTGCCTCAGCAAAGCCACCTTTAAAACGATCTTGAATTCGATCTGTTTTAAAATCTAAGAGGACTGTACCTTGGGAGTCTTCAAAGATACAGTCAATCACCCCTTGAACAAAAACAGATTCATCTTGTCCATCCCATTCAGGATAAACCTGTTTGGCTGATAAATTCAAATAAAATGGTACTTCTCTACTTACCTTATCGGCACTTAAGAGACGCTGACCAATCTCGGTCTCAAAGAAAGCAAGAATCCACTGGATTTCAATTGCCTCTTTTTGTTCAGAAGATAAAAGCTCTGACTGTACCATATTCTCTAACTGAAGTTTGATTGTTTCTTCGCTGATTGGATTCGATAAATCAATATGTTGCATCACCATATGCATCGCCGTTCCTTTTTCAGCAGGAGTCAACTGTTTCTCCTGCATAAATCGCGGACGATTCATAATTGGTTTTGAGAATCTCTGCACCAAATCCAACCCACTCTCAGCATCACGTACTTCATGATTCCGTTTTAATTCCGTAACAGATTGTTTTGAACGATGAGTAGCTGCCTCAGAGTATGAATAAGCCCAAGATAACTGATCAAAAACCTTTCCAGCATGGTCCGATTTCTGATTGATTGTTTTTCCTTTACGAACCTTCTCCATGCGTATTTCTTGTTCAGTCTCTTCCTCCTCTATAAAGGTAGCCACCTCATTGGCGTCATAGAAACGAAGAAGCCAACGAGAAGGGTGAGAAGAGATTTCTTCTGGGATAAGCTGTGTATATAATTGACCTGCAAAATCTTTTAACAATGCAGAATCTTGATGCCTAATAAGTGCTGGACCAATCCAATCTAGATAGCTATTAGCGGAAGCTCTCATGAAATCCTCAAGGAGCCAGTCTGATTCATTGGCTGCGTCAGCCCATTTTTCCACTGTTTTTTGTACTTCTTTCACAGAGCCAACTAGAATTAATTTTTCCTTCGCTCTGGTTAAAGCTACATAAAGTACGCGCATTTCCTCAGCTAGCATTTCCATTTTCTTTTTGCGTTTAAAAGCTAGTTGTGGGAGGGATGGATAAGAAATTCTTTTTTCCGGGTTTACATATTTAGAAGCAAAGCCATACTCCTTATCGAGCATATACGGCTTTTTCAAATCCATCGTATTAAACTGTCGAGCAAGACCAGCGACAAAAACAATCGGGAATTCCAGTCCCTTACTACTGTGGATTGTCATCATTCGGACAACATCCTCCTGTTCCCCAATCGCACCAGCAGTACCTAAATCATCGCCCCGGTCCCGCATTCGCTCAATAAAGCGTAGGAAACGGAATAACCCACGGAATGAGGTTGCTTCATATTGTCTCGAGCGATCATAGAGCGCTCTTAAATTTGCTTGTCGCTGTTTTCCTCCAGCAAGTCCTCCGACAAAATCATAGAACTTTGTTTCCCTAAACAATTGCCATATCAAATCCGAAACAGATTCCATTCTCGCGTTTGAACGCCAAGACTTTAATTTTTCTAAAAACGGGCGGACTTTTGCATAAAGTTCCTCATGTTCCTGTGTTGGTCTTCGCTCACAGAAAGCAGTAAGAGCTTCATAAAAAGTTCCTTTCTTATTTACAATTCGAATGATGGCAAGTTCTTCTTCATTTAGACCGACAATTGGTGAGCGAAGGACAGAAGCAAGCGGGATATCCTGGAACGGGTTATCAATCACTTTTAGTAAAGAAAGCATGATCGATACTTCCGTTGCATCAAAATAACCTGACGACAAGTTCGCATAAATCGGAATGCCCTGTTGCTTAAATTCCTCCATAATCTGTGGTGCCCATGTCATCGAGCGGAGAAGAATCACGATATCACGGTACCGGACAGGGGATTCCGTTTTGGTTTTTGGATTGTAGACTCCCCTACGCTCCATCACCATCTCTTTAACTTGTTTAGCAATCAATCTTGCCTCCAGTTGTGACTGCTCAAGATCTTCTAAATCATAACCACCTTCAAGTACTTCCTCACGCTCTTCTTCTGAAATCTTACCTTCTGAGTCAATCAATAGAAGTTCCACTGGATAAGATGTTTCTTCAGGATACTGTGATCCTTTTATAAGCTCAGCATTTTCATCATAATGAATTTCTCCGACTTGTATACCCATAATCTGTTTAAATAAATAATTGGTCCCATCTAGAACTTCCCCGCGACTACGGAAATTTCGTGCCAAATCAATCTTTAAACCCGAAACTTCTCCACCTGGAGTAAAACGATTATATTTACTTAAAAACAAATTCGGTTCCGCGAGTCGAAAACGATAGTAGGGTAAGAATCCAGCGCCTTTCTACATTTCTGCAGTAGGTTTCTAGAAACTCCCCCCCGAACCGTACGTACTCCTCTCAGAGTATACGGCTCTCCACTTACAAATATCTATCATTTTTTATGGATTTCAATATGACACTTCTTACATACAACCAATGTTTTACGTTGTTTTGAAATCATTGCCCATTCCCAGTACTTCTTTCCTTTTAGGTTCTTCACCTTGTTGACATGATGAACCTCATATTTGGTATCGGGATGGTTTTCTCCACAAAGTTCACATTGTTTTGCACGTAACCGTTTTTCTAAGTCGTTTCTTCCTTGATATACATAAAGGTTAGGCTTTTCATCAATATCATATTTGTAGCATTCTGTTTTCTTATCGAATCCGTCTTTATAGAAATAGGCTATTCTTTCACCATGCTTTGTTTCGTACTTTACTCCCCAGTGTTTGCCTTGCTTGTATTTCACTTTCATCTTGCTAACTGTGGATTTGTACTTATTCGCAAGGGTTTTTAAACAGCTGTATTCCATGACATATCGTAATTGCCACATTTTCTGATTGACGTTTTCCGCTAGACAATAATAATTATATAATCCACGGAGTTCAGCGTTATAGGTTTCGATGATTTCTAAGTCTGATAGACCGATTAATGTAGGCCTGTGAAGCATATCCCATTGCTTCGCATCTATATCTTTGACCATTCTCCGGCTGGTGATTATCTTTTCAATGGTTCCATTCGGAATTCGCAACTGTACATAACCCCGGTATTTTCGCTTGACCACACCATTTTTATCTTTTGCCGGACTTAAGTCATGGCTAATTAAAATGTCATAACCCAAAAATCTTGCTGGATTGGTGGTATGTGTAATAAGCGTTTTTTCTTCTGACATTTCTAGTTTAAGATGTTCTTTTAGAAATTTCCCTGCGCATTTTTTTAGTCGCACGCAATCCTCTTTACTGCCATTGACTCCGATAATAAAATCATCGGCGTATCTCACATATTTCATGCTTTTATAGCCTTCATTAATTGGCTCATAATAGGGTAAGTTTAAAAGAAGCTTTTTGTTCTCTTTGTACTCTTTAATTAGAGTCTCGCGAAGTTTCTCTTCGGTGGTCTCCTTAATTTTCTTCTTTAATCGCTGATTTCGCATTTCGTATTTTCGGTATTCTGTATTCCTTTTGCGTTTCTTAGGAGTTCCGGTATCAAAGGATGGCTTCAACTCATTTTCAATAAATGTGTCGAACTCATTCAAGTAGATATTCGCTAACAGAGGACTGATGATTCCTCCTTGTGGTGTTCCACTATAAGTGTTCTGGAACCTCCAATTTTCAACGAAACCTGCTTTTAGGAATTTCCACATAAGCCGAATGAATTTCTCATCTTTGATTCGCTTTCTCAGAATGTTGATAAGCACCTGATGATTAATATTGTCAAAGAATCCTTTAATATCCCCTTCTATGAACCAGTTCACGCCCGAAAATACATTCTTAACTTCGATTAAAGCGGTGTGGCAGCTTCTTTTTTCCCGAAACCCATGTGAGTGTTGTGAGAATGTGGGCTCGTATATAGCTTCTAAAATCATGCGGCAAACTTCTTGAACAATTCGGTCTGAAAATGTTGGGATTCCTAATGGTCTTGTCTTGCCGTTTTTCTTTGGGATATTTATTCTACGGCCCGGCTTCGGTTGATAACTCTCATCTTTTAATGAGTCAATGAGTGCATGTATCTTTTCTTCACCGAATCCATCAGCTGTTTCATCATCGATTCCTTTTGTTGCACTGCCTTTATTTTTGTATATCTTAGAATAAGCTTTTAGATAGAAATCTTCGTTGTAAAGATTTCGGTATAAGCGGTCATATTGATAATTTTCTTTCGTTGCCTGTTTTGATAGATTGTATAATACAATATCTGAACTTTGCATAGAGCATTTCGCTCCCTTCTTCATTGATTATACATTGTAAGCTGCTCCCCTTCGCCATGTAATAGGCTTTCCCTATTTCGGACTACTACGGGAGCTCCGTTACCATATTGGATATTCAGTACCTTTGTACATAGCCATGTGGCATTCCAACTTAGGTAATCCCCATTTAGCATATTGTATACTGGCTGTGATTCGTTGTCGGAAGGAACACTCATCCTTTTTCTCAATCTTGAGACGCGTCCATTCTCTGTTTATTCAGAAACCAGGTTTGTGCATCGATTTAGTACACTCCCCCATGTTCAGACGCAAGCATTTAATACGCCGAACAGAATGGATTCTAGGTTTCAAACGGTTTCCTAGACGGTTAGCATGGCCCCGCTCGGATTGTTCTTCAAGCAGTTTAGCCTTCTTCCTTATACGAATCTATTATATCTCGCCATTCAGTCGTAACCGTTCCGTTTAGGTTAACTTATGACTTTAACCGACATGCTACACTCCCTCTTTGGTTTCCCGCCAAGATAAGTCGGCTGATATATAAACCGTTT
>Ga0182742_1000945_pt1 | contig 40550 bp, 45 predicted proteins | sample eDN5th37CBELigMG_FD_128880 | JGI IMG/M metagenome (GOLD analysis project Ga0182742, IMG submission 128880) | Enriched Miracle-Growth compost microbial communities from Emeryville, California, USA - eDNA 5th pass 37_C BE-Lig MG (version 2)... ... | reverse complement strand
ACTTGATTTAGGTTCTATATCTTTTGTGATACTATTTCCATAGTGATCATAAGGAGGTTGAAAGCCATTGCTGGACAACCACAAGATCGGAAATCACATCTTAACATTAAGAAAAAGCTCGAACCTGACTCAAGTGGAACTTTCAAATCTAGTAGGGGTGAGCCATCAAGCGGTATCGAAATGGGAGAACGGAGAGTGTTTGCCAGACATCGAAGTATTGCTCAAACTCGCAAAAGTTTTTAATCAATCGGTGGAAAAGCTGTTATTGGTTGAACCGGCATCAACGAAGTCAAACGTTAAACCGGATCTAATTTGGGAACATGTGTTGGAGAAATTGAAGGAAGTCATTTCTAAGCCCAGCTTTGATGTTTGGTTAAAACCCACATCCGCACATTTCGAAGACGGAACCTATGTTATTTATAGTCCGAATGAGTTTTCAACACAGTGGTTATGTAATCGATATACTCCTCTCATAACTAAAACAATTGAAGAAATAACCGGAGACTCCTCCTTTGCATTAGAATTTCGCTCATTGGAGCGCTCAGCCTACCTCTAAAGCAACTCATGAACCTTCTTTGATGGCAAGAACGGGATTCATCTTCGGTTGAAGCCACCTTAATACGCGGGTTGTATTTTCTTCCGATGCGGTAATACAGCCGGCTGAAGGAATGTCGGGGTCGGACCAACGGTGAAAGAAGATAGCGCTCCCTTTTCCCGGAATCACCGGATCTTCGTTATATCGAATGACCAATGCATGCTCGTAAAGCGGTATGGCAAGACGTTCATAGGATTTCCAACGTTCGTTCGGGTCCCCTGAATATTCGACCCACCGGTTGTAGTCGGGCGAATCGGGATCGTCAACCCAATAGTCGCAAGGACCGGCCAACCGGTAAGGCCACACGATTTGTAAGCTTGGATCCGTACCGAATGCTGTACCGATTTGAAAACATCCTATAGGGGTTTTCCCGTCACCTTCACGCTTATCGTCCGTCAAGCCGTTCCTGCCGAGAACAGCGGGCATTTCGTCAATGAATCTCCATTCCGTTCCTTCTGAACGTTGATACAAACGAAGTGTTGCGTATATGGAATCTTTCCTCCCTATGATAACGATCGCTTGCCTTGTATGGATGCCATTCATTTTGTACAGGCCTCCTTCAGTATAATGAAGCAACCCATGAAAGGAAGGGAATGCTCTTGAAGCCGATCATCGGAATTACATCCGATCTTTCGAAGGAACAGCGGGTAAACGTCAGTCACAACAATATATCAGCAATCACGGAGGCGGGCGGGCTGCCTTTGGTATTGCCGAATGTTATGGATCAAGACACAATTCAACATTATGCAGAAGTGTTGGATGGACTGCTCTTAACCGGCGGAGGGGATATTGATCCTTCCTATTTCGAAGAAGAGCCCCATCCGAATTTGGGAAGGATTTGCCCTGAGCGGGATTTCTTCGAAATCGAATTAATTCGGCAAATGCTTCCGAGAAACAAACCAATCCTAGGGATCTGCAGGGGTTGTCAAATTCTAAACGTTGCCATTGGCGGCGACATGTATCAAGATATTCACGCTCAACATGAGACTCCTCTGCTGCAGCACAATCAGCAAGCACCGTACCACCATTGCAGCCACTTCGTTGAGGTAAAGGAAAATTCGTTACTATACAACATTGTAAAAAGTAACCGGTTCAAAGTGAACAGCTTCCACCATCAAGCGGTTCGCCGTGTCGGTGAAGGCTTCGCGGTTTGCGCAGCCGCCGGCGATGGCGTCATCGAGGCATTCGAAAGCGCGGGGCACCGGTTTGCGATCGGGGTGCAATGGCATCCGGAGCATCTGAAGGACGAATACTCTGCTCGCTTGTTTCGGGCATTCGTGGAGTGTTGCTAGTCCGGGCTAAGCGTCCGCTTTGTCCGTTACACCGCAACGCCTTGCTAACGGCCATGGGCGACGCTTAGGGGAATATCTACGAGAATATAATGCCTCGAATATTGCCGGGTCTCCACTACAAGGGTCTGGTCATCCTTCACGAAGATCAGGCCCGAACCCATCTGTTCCTTGAATCTCCAGCCCTTCTCCTCCATGTAATCCTCGACGGGATCGTATCGGGATTCCCCCGATTTCGCAACGTACCGGATTCCCCGATCCGTCTCGGCGAACGGTTCCATGACGCTGCCGCCGCCAAACTCCAATCTCGATATCGCCGCAAGAATGGGACGCGGATTCCCTTCCTGGAACAAAGCGATACCTAACCAAGACACTGCTACAACTCCTATTACCGCAAAAAAAGAAAGCGCCATAACCAAAACTCTAAATCTACTTCCCATACCCGTAAGGATCCCCTCTACCGAAACTTGCATCCCCCTTACCAAAAACGCACACCCCAAAAAATCCAATTCCTTCCTTAACAACCTCTATTATACCATTCTTCTGCGAAAATTTTACCAATTCCTACTCCTGCGTTATACTTTGTATCAAATAGAAAACAAGGTGATCCTGACTATGTCTTCTCCTCAAAACCAGCGGCTCGAGATCGAATGTTTCTTGCTGGCCGGCAAGCTGCTCATGCAATCCGGCGCGGAAACGTTCCGTGTCGAAGATACGATGCGGCGCATGGCGATCTCGCAGGGATATACAGATGCCGTAAGCTATGCCACCGCAACCGGTGTATTTTTTTCCGCCGGACATGATACCCCCACGAGAATTGTGCACGTCACGTCGCGCTCATTCCATTTGGATAAGATTTCACGGATTAACGACATTTCGAGAAAATTAACGTCACATCAACTCACTGTAGAAGAAGCCTACGAAGCGCTGCTGCGCATCGAAGCATCAGGCCAAGCAGTACGGCCCGCGATGCAAATCTTCTTCGCAGCGATGGCAAGCGGAAGCTTTGTTTTACTGTTTCAAGGCGGCCTGAATGACATTCCCGTGGCAGTATTCGCCGGAGGGTTTGGTTACATCTTCCTTCTCCTTGTTCAACAGGCAACCAAGATTAAATTTTTCGCGGAATTTATCTCCTCTCTTGTCATCGGCTGTACCGCCGCGGCGGCAGTGCATTTTGGTCTCGGCATAGAAACAGACAAAATTATCATCAGCGCGGTCATGCCGCTCGTGCCCGGCGTTGCCATAACGAACGCACTGCGTGACTTAATTGCGGGGCATATGGTGTCAGGCGTGTCGAAGGGGATCGAAGCGTTCCTTACGGCACTTTGCATCGGATCAGGCATTGCCGTCGCGTTAAGCTTTATGTAGAAGGGGATGGGAAAATGGATTGGATCTATCAGATCATCTGCAGCTTTCTAGCCACACTGGGGCTTGCCGCAGTCTTCCAAGCGCCTCGCAAAGCACTCGTCTCTTGCGGTCTAGTTGGGGTATTAGGGTGGATGGTGTATTATATCCTTACTCTGCAGCAGGTCGACGCGGTGCCTGCGTCCTTCTTCGGCTCCTTCGCCGTTGCGATTGCGGCGCATATGCTGGCGAGATGGTACAAGATGCCGATGATCGTCTTTAGTGTAGCGGGCATCATCCCGTTCGTGCCTGGCGGCATGGCGTATGAAGCGATGCGCGCCATTGTCGGCTACGAATATATCTTGAGCCTGCAATACGCGACACGTACCGGCATTATTACAGGGTCGATCGTGATGGGCTTCGTCACCGCGGAAGTGTTAGCGAACGCTGTGAATCGGGTAAGATCGGCGCGAATATGAGGCGAGACTCATGCGATTCACAGGCAACACGGCAAGAACATTGTCCAGCTTGAAAGTCCGAAACGCCCGCTTCTCATAGCAGAAAGCCCGAACCATGCCGCCCTCGATCGAATGAATTCTCACAATACGCTTTGTAAAACGGTTCATACGATCTACATAAATCATCTCTACCAATCGGTTGATGTACTTCTCCACTCTGCTCGCCTCCCCAGGCAGAACATTTGTTTGTTACTATTATATACAGAACACTCGTTCTGTAAACCTGAAAAATGTGGAGAAAATAAAAAACGCGCGAGGCTCTCGCGCGTTCCTTGTTTATGTTCCGCAAAAGGTTCGGTACCCGCTAATCTCTGACGGCAATGGCGTTACCGAATATTCAACTTGCTCCGGTGTGTAAGCGTAAGGATTCGCCAGCACTTCAAGCAGCTCCTCCATAACGCTGAAATCCTCATCCTCCACCGCAGCTTCTAAGGCTTCCTCTACACGATGATTGCGGGGAATGACCGCAGGGTTGCTGTCCTTCATGAGCTGCTGTGAAGCTTCTTTCGTTTCCGGCTGACGGGCCAAGCGGTCCTGCCATTTCCCGTACCACGTGGTGAATTCCTCGATGCCTTCAAGGGCTGTATTTTCCCCAAGCGTCAACGAACGGAACATATTCGTGTAATCGGCGCGATGCTTATGCATCAAATCAAGCAGCTCCCTCATGAGATTCACGTCATTCGGTTCTTCGTTGAAGAGCCCCAGCTTCGCCCGCATGCCGGAAAGCCAACGCTGCTCGAACATGGACGGAAACTTCATCAACACATCTTCAGCCAGCTTCACCGCTTGATCCTGGTCTTCATGCAGCAGCGGCAAAATCGCTTCGGCGAATCTCGAAAGATTCCACACCCCGATCTTCGGTTGGTTCCCGTAAGCGTAGCGCCCTTGCGTATCAATGGAGCTAAACACCGTAGCAGGGTCATACGTGTCCATGAAAGCACATGGCCCGTAATCGATCGTCTCCCCGCTGATCGCCATGTTGTCGGTATTCATCACGCCATGGATGAAGCCGACGAGCTGCCATTGCGCGATTAACCGCGCTTGGCGCTTGACGACTTCCCGCAGCAATACGAGATAACGATTCTCTCCGTCACCAACCGCCACATCGGAATAATGCCGCTGTAACGCATAATCGGCGAGCGCCTGAAGCTCCTCCTTCTTTCCCCACTGAGAGGCGTATTCGAAGGTGCCGACGCGAAGATGACTCGATGCCACGCGGGTTAAGACGGCGCCCGGCAGCTCGGTTTCCCGTTGGATCGTCTCCCCCGTCTCCACAACAGCTAAGCTGCGTGTCGTAGGAATGCCCAGGGCGTGCATCGCTTCACTAATGATGTACTCCCGCAGCATCGGTCCGAGCGCCGCCCGCCCGTCACCGCGCCGGGAGTATGGAGTGATGCCGGAACCTTTTAACTGAATATCGTATCTTTCCCCTGACGGGGTGATCTGTTCGCCGAGCAGAATCGCCCGCCCGTCCCCCAGCATGGTGAAATGTCCGAATTGATGCCCCGCATACGCTTGAGAGAGCGGTGCGGCGCCTTCCGGCACCCGATTGCCGGCAAATACTTCAACACCTTCTTCACTGCGCAATGCCTCCGGATCTAATCCCAAGGATTCCGCTAGCTTCTCGTTCAACACAGCCAGCTTTGGCGCGCGTACAGGGGTTGGGTACAGGCTTGAAAAAAATAAAATGGGCAGGCGAAGGTAACTGTTATCAAAATTCCAGCCCGCTTTTAATGCCGTGTGGTTTTCAGTCATTGTCTGGCTCCTCTTCGATTTGGACAGCGGCGTCAAATACGTTCTCTTTCGGTACGTTCGTCAGCTCCAGCTTTCTTTGCACCGTTTCGCCGATGTCGTTATACCACGCTTCGAAGGAGTCGTCGAGCAGCTCCTCCCGGTTGGGGTCCTCGTTTCGATCTGAATCAAAGTCTATGATATCGTCTCGGGTCATTGTATGGATAAACTCCCTTTTTTGCAAGCTAATATTTCCCTTTCCAAGTTATTTTATGAATTTACCGAAGACGAGGGGCTGTGGTTCGCCCTTATCTCTGTATAATAACAGCGTCTGTCCGCCCGGGATTGCTGCGATTTCGGCAAACATGCCGTCGTACGGCGGGGAGTTCGCATCCTCGTTTCTTTCCAGCCGGCCTCTCAAATAATTTTGCGCTAGATTTTTATCATGCCAGAACGTCACCGTATCATAACCGGCGAATGCAGCGCCTAACTTCATTACGATGCGTTCACGCCCCGCGTCATCTCCAGGCGTGTTCTTCACAAACACAACCGCCCCGGCCCCATCCCTCATGATCTCATATTCCAAGGTTCTACCGTCGGTTAGTTGCGATAACACATGCGCATACCATGCTAATTTCGAGTTTGCCGCTTCTGCGCTGATTGCCAATTCACTCCTCGATGATTGAAGTTTTTCTATGGCTTGCGTTGCTTCTTCCAACTCTAGTTTCAGTTTTTCGATTTCAGCGTCTTTCCTTTGGAACAGGTTGGTGTACAGTTTGGTGAGCTCTGGCCTGGTCTCGTCCGTATGAGACAGATCGCCAAGCAGAAATGCGCCGCTCACTCCAATGATGAACGATAACCCGATTGCAAAGCTTTTCATGTCCATTCCCCTCCCCACAGCAGTACAAGTATATGAATGGTTTGCAGTAAGTTGGACACCAAAAAGCAGAAATGACACCCGAGGTGTAACGGACACAGCGAGCGCTTAGCGGCCAGAAACGCGCTTGTGCAATTTCTAACGGACACCATGGACGCTTACAGCCGTTTGGAGGGGGCGGAAACCCTCCCCAAAGCTTCTTAGCTGCGCGTGTGTCCGTTAGAAATCCGATCCCGCCCGAATCGGCGTCTAAGCGTCGCCCATGTCCGTTAGCGAGCTCCGTCGCATGACAAAGAGCCATCGTCATTGACGATGGCTCAGCAGCGGACTGCATTCATCCCAGCAATATGCCTCTAAACGATGCAGCGCCCGTGTGCAAGCGACATACAACAGCTTGATATCCTCCGGCAGATCCGATTGATAATTCGCCTTCGACGGGTTCACCAGCAGCACCGCGTCGAACTCCATCCCTTTGCTTAAATACACAGGCACGACGCTTACGCCGCCTTCATACTTCGAAGCTGATTCCGCAATGAGGTGCAGGTCCGACACGCCGAGTCCCTCTAGCTGCTCATGCACGCTGCGGCAGCGTTCCGCCGTCTTCTCAATGACTGCGATATGGAACATCCCTTGATCGCGCAGCGCGGCAATGCGTTCCGCGATCTTCCCCAACGCCGCCGCTTCGCTCTCGCACGCGACAATATCAGGCGGTTCCCCGTGGCGCAGCACCGGCTCCGCCGGTGTCACATGCGGATTGTCCCAATGGGACAGCACGCGGTTGGCCATATTCATAATCTCGATCGTAGAACGGTAGCTTTTCTTCAGCTTCTCAATCGACACCTTCGCCGGAAACACACCTTCGCGAAGTACTTCCCAATCCGTTAGCCCGCGATACGGATAGATTGATTGCGCGAGGTCGCCCAGGATCGTCATCGATCCGGAGGCGGACAGCGCGCTCAACACATGGAGCTGGAACGGAGAGAAATCCTGCGCCTCATCGACGATGATGTGGCTGAACGGGCGTGTCTTCTCCAACCCGTAAAACCGATACGCCAAGTAAAAGATCGGCGCTATATCGTCCCATTCCAGCTCCTTCGTCTTCTCCTTCCGCGCAGCAAAATAGGCCGCAATCCGCTCCGCATCATATCCCGCAAACCCTTCTCCCGCATGGCGAATCAACCACGCGATATTCGCCGGCTTCCCCATCAGTTTGCGGTAGAAAGAGACGATCTCCACATTCTTCACGGTCTCCGCGTACACGGCAAACTTCCGGTCGTACAACTCCCGTACCTCAGCCACACGTTTCTCCGTCGCCGTAAACTGCCCCGGCCGAATCCGCGATTCCAGCTGACGCTTCGCTTCCTTGAAGCAATCTTCCTTCCACTGCTCCAGCGCTTGAAGCAGACGCTTGCGGCGCTGGCCGTACGGGTAATGGCGATAATCCGTATGGAACTTTCTGCGAATCTCCTCCGCCGTCATCCGATGCGCTTTGCTGAGTACAAGATCATGCTCGGGAACGGTCGTTGCAATTCGGCGTTCAATGAATTGATCGAGCAACCCTTTCATCGCCATCGTGCCCCGCAGCTTGGACGCCTGCAGCATCGTCACCGTTTCCGGATCCGGCAGTTCCATCTTCCGCTCGAGAAAGAATGCCGTCTTCCCAGATGCCCCTGCGAACTTATACCCCTTCGGCAGAGGGATGTGCTTGATCAACGCTTCCTCCCACGTCGTCTGCACGACGCCTTCCACGCCAAGATCCGGCAGCACGTCAGCGATGTAATCGATGAATAACCGGTTTGGCGCAATGATGAGGAAGTTGTCGAAGGAGCCGCGGTCCCGGTACGAATAAGCGAGGAACGCCAACCTATGCAATGCGATCGTCGTCTTTCCGCTCCCTGCGGCCCCCTGGACGATCAACGCTTGTCCCGCTTCGGAGCGAAGGACAGCGTTCTGTTCCGCTTGAATCGTCTCCACGATGTCCTGCAGCTTCTGCTCGCCCTTCTGCCCCAGCCGTTCCAGCAGCAGCCGATTCGCCCCCGTCTCAGCAGTCATATCGAAATAACGGGCGATATCGCCTTGCTCCATCTCGTACTGCCGCTTCCTCGCCACATCAAACAACAGGCTGCTTCCGTGCTTCACCTCCACCGGAACTTCCTTGAACGAATGCTCGTAATACAAATTCGCCATCGGTGACCGCCAATCGAGCACAATCGGAACCATGGTCGCTCGATCGAACAAGCCGAACCGTCCGATATAAGCATGCTCCCGATCGGGTTGATCCCGCTCCTGAAAATCAATCCTGGCGAAGTACGGTCTGGAACGCGACTTGTCGAGTTGAACCAATTCCTTCTGCCGCAGCGTGTTCAGCACCTGCTCAGTGAAATCCTTCGTGGGTTTTACCCCGGCTCTGCCCGCTTCAATCTGCGTTTCGATATGCTCCCTCACCCGCTTGAGGTGCTCCTGTTCTTTCTCCAGCTCAATATCGTACGACAAACGTTCACCCCCTCATGACCGAACCATTTTATCCAATTATTTCTCTTCATCTTTCCGCGCTAACGCTTTCAGGTCGATTAGATGTTTCGAGATATTATTCAACGCTAACAGAATCATTCCTAGCATGACGAAAGTGACAATTTCCCCGGTAAAAATGGATACAACTCCTAGCAAAACAGCCCATAACACATAAAGGATATCTCTCAAGGTACGCCCTCCTCTTTCCATTACTCCATTGACAATTGTAACAAATTTCCCCAAAGAAAAAAGCGCCAATTAGGCGCTTGGTCCATCGGTCAACCGTATGGTTGTGATGCAGGTCTTGTCATTCTCGAAGGTGGAAAACTCGGATGTTGCGGTTTTGCCGTCATAAGTGATTGTGATCCGGTACTTCTGATTGCGGGGCAGCCACAGGTCTAGAAATCCGTTCGCATAGGTGGTCATCGTTTGGTCCAATACCGTACGGCCTTCCGCATCCTCAATGTACACGTCCATTTCTTTGTTCGCGAGTTCTCCTTGACAACCTGTCAAATTGTGAATGGCGCATTCGTGCGTATGCTCAATATACGGCGCGATGGAAACAAAAAACTCATCCTCCGGCAGCTGATAGGACACGGACTTCGAGTTCGCGTTCGTGACAACAAGCTCCTTCGATGAGATGGAGGCATTGTTCGCCGTAACCGTTCTTTCGCTGAAGCCTTGGACGAGCTGCTTCACATCCACCGCTTCTACCGCGGTATTCTGACTTCCGCCCGAGGAACACGCTCCTATGAGCATGGAAACAAGCAGCGCCCCGGCGAGAACCATCATATGTTTTCTCATGATTTATCCTTTCCTTGCTGTAGTCTTCATTACCATTATAACCAAGCCGATACAGCTCAGAACATGACAAATCCGTGAAAACTTTGTGTTGTATGATTTTCCATTTTCCAATATAGTATTCCGTACGATTGCATTGAGAGGAGTTCTCCATGATCCCACATATTGTTGAAGAAACGATGAATCGATTATCGAATGCCCTGCATGCAAAAACATCCGTCGTTGAATCCATCTATCTTTATGGTTCAACCGCGTTGGGTGATTATGTAGAAGGGTCCAGTGACATTGACTTTATGGCGATCCTTCGGCATCCCCCGAGCGAGGAAGACATCGCAGCCATCGCTTCCGCCCACGCTGAAGTAGAAGCAAACCTTCCAAACACAGACATGATGGGAGCCTATATGCTCGCTGACGAACTCGGAAAGTCGTATGGCGAGATCAGCGTATTGCTGACGTATTACGAGAAACGGTTCCGTACAGATCGTTCAGGCGCGGACATCAATCCGGTCACCTGGTGGATCTTAAAGCATCATGGGCTTCGAGTGTATGGGCCGGGAATAGCCTTTCGTTACGAAACCGACCCGAAGCATTTGGCCGACTACGTTATAGCAAACTTGAATACATACTGGGTGGGCTGGATCGAAAGATTGGAACATCAGCTGAACGGATTGCCTGAGGAGGTTACGGCTGAACAGCTGGACTTTGCGGTAGAGTGGTGCACGTTAGGAATGTTGAGACAGCTATATACAGTGAAGGAACAAGGGGTAAAAAGTAAAATCGCCGCCGGTGACTATGGCCTCCAAGTGATCCCTGCAAAATGGCACCATTTAATTGAAGAAGCGATCAGCATTAAAAAAATGAATCCCGTTCGCTTCTATTACGATAATGTGGTTCGTCTGACGGATCTCATTGCGTTGCTGCAATATATCCACTCGGAGGCTAACCGAATTTTTAGCGGCACATGTAAATTACAGGAAGTTTTTCGAGATTAAATATTGCTCCATATCCCGAAGCGTTTCATGGAAGAATTTATTTTCCTGCTTCCCATGGAGGCATAGAGCATGCTCTCCGGCGGCATGCTCCCTAACATAACGGACTGCGGATTTCACGTCACATATCGCTTGAATCGGAGTAAAGCCTTCGTCGTGGCCGGTGCGGCAATCAACACAGATCGCAATAGCACCCTTAGACGAAATATACTTCGCCTGGTGCTGAAAATCCGCCGGCGTTCGCGGCCCTTTTCCAAAGCTCCCCCCAATAAAGAAAAGGATTGCTGTTCGATTTGCGCAGGCCATTTCCGGTTCAAAAATGTATAGCTTTAACTGGCTTCTCTCAACAGTTTTGTAAATAACCTCTCTCAGAGGATATTGAAACGGATAGACTCGCATAGATTACTCCTTCCTACTATATGTTTTCAAACCTGGTCCGAATAAACCCCTAAATAACCATAAAGCTGGGGCCGTGGTTCCGCCAAATCAATCCACGAGTAATGATAGATCCAGCCGTTATCCTCGTCAGCACTTTGAACAATATGAGTGAAGGCTTCCGGACCCTCGGCTTCCATCCGGTAATAATAACGCCTCACGGGTTGCTCCAGATTCTTCGAAGGATAGAAGTATTCCCCGAGATACTGAATGTTGTACAGCTCGGTGAGCCCCGCTTCTTCCCGAACTTCCCGCCGGAGAGCCTCCAGCAAGCCTTCCCCCTGTTCCACGGTTCCGCCTGGGACTTGAAAGCCAAGATGTTCATAACCTTCTTCTTTAAAAACAAGCAGCTGCCTTCTTCCCTCGCAATAACGCGTAATATAAGCTGTAACATTATAAATCTCCTCTTTCTCCATTCACAATCTCCTCAATGACCGGATAGATCGAACGGAAATCATACCCCTGTGCTCTGGCCAATTCGCTCGTCATCTTCAGCGTCCATCCCAGCGAGTACGGCGACCGCGCACCGTTCTCTTCGTCGAAGATCGGCTGCCGATCCAGCAGCTTGCCGATCGTTACCGCCAACTCCTCCACATCCAACCATTCCGGACTGCCCGCGTTGATCGGTCCCGCGAAATCCGACTTTGTCCCGATATGGGCCAAAAATCCCGCAATATCCTCCGCGCCCGCATAACTGATTCTTGCCGCCCCCTTAAGGCTGAGCGGTTCACCGTTGGCTACCTTATTCACATGGAACGCAAACCTGCCCGTATAGTCATCCTCCCCGCTAATGATCAGTGCTGCGCGCACGGACACGACGGGGAACGGCGCAAATTGATGAAAGTAAGCCTCCGCCTGTCGCTTACCTTCTTTATAGTCATAAGTCTCATGTTCTAGATGGATCGGATACTTCATCGCGTCGAAGTCTCCCTCCGCCAGCACTTCATCGGTAGAATCATAAACAGCTTGCGATGAAGTGAAAATGTACCGGCCTACCCGGCCTGCGAACGTCTCCACCGCAATTTGGGCTTCCACAGGAGTAAAGCATATTTGATCATATACGATGTCGAACGATTCCGTCCCAAACGCTTCCTGCATGGATTCCTTACTTCTACGGTCAAATATGACCTTTCGCACATCTACGTCATTCAGACCTTCGATGGAGCGCGTCGCTACCGTTACCTCATGACCTTCGGACACGAGCTTCCGAACTAACCTTTTGCCAAAAAACTTACTGCCGCCCATAACGAGAATTTTCATGATTGTTGTCTCCTTTTCTGCCAGTGGCCTACATTATGCTTTATCACCCGGGAAATAGATTCTTGGATCGGTACATACAAACATCCCCGAGTCCTTCGTAATATGTATCGCGCCATCTTCATCCTTCTTAGATTCTAAGAATGAAATGAACTCATCGTATTTTTCTTTGTTGAGGAACGTTTCTTTCAAATTTGTGCCCATAGAAAAGATATAGTCCGCTAAATCTTGTGCGTTGCTAATCTTTAGATTAGAGGGGTATCTAATACATTTCACAGAATGAAAATGTTTCTTTAACAACGACTCTCCAGTCTCCAATCCAAACTGCAGCGAATTCCGAGGCTTCACAAATGAAATGGCAGGATCAAATTCAGCGGCAAGATCATAAATTTCTTCCATGTGGTTGTGGCCGTTTGTCGCCGCATAGAAGACGCCGTCAGATGTTAATATTCGACGGACTTCGGATAATGCCCGTTCCAAGTCAGGAACATGATATAGCATGTGGTTCGCAACGACAATGTCGAAGGAGTCCGCAGCATATTCGACAGACTGAATATCCATCTGTTTATAATGAACCATTGCGAGGTCACCGATATTCTGTTTGACCGTTGCCACCATCCCCTCCGAGTAATCCGTTAGAATGAGCTCTTTGCAAACACCTGGCAGTCTGGATTTGTTTTTCGCCCATAAGGCGCCAGAACCGCAGCCAAATTCAATGACCCGTTTCTCAGGACTGAGATCCAATTCATCAAATACCCACTCATGCCAATCCTTCGGATTTGTACTGTATTTCTCGTGCAAGCGGATCCGGATATCCAGCCGGGATGAATTCTGGTATTGTTCATTCACGAAAGCTTTCGTGGCAAAGTCCAAAAATACCGCAACCCTTCACTTGGAATACCTTGGTATATATTCGTCAATGAGGACGAGTTTCCTTCTGCACATGAAGAAACCCTTGATCCGAGAATACTCTCGTTTCAAGGGTTCGTCATCTATTGCAAACACTTGTCGATGAGCGCCATGCGCATGTACAATCCATTCACCGCTTGTCGGAAATAAGCCGCGCGGGGATCGTTATCGACCGAGGCTAGAATTTCCCCTGCACGAGGCAGCGGATGCAGAATGATAGACTTTTCGCGCATATGCTGGAGCACCGTTTCGTCAATCGTATATTTGCCCGACGCCTTCTCATACTCCTCCAGCGACAGGAATCTTTCCTTCTGAATCCGAGTTTGATACAGAACGTCAACCTGTTCGGCAACCTTCAATAAATCCGTCGACTCTTCGAAGGAGACACCCTTCTCGACCATATATCGTTTCACTTCAACCGGAATGCGGACATTCTCCGGAGCAACGTAATGAATATGCACATTCTTATAATTTGCCAGCATGTAGCTAAGGGAGTGTACGGTACGGCCGTTCGCTAAGTCACCGACCATCGCAATATGAATGCCGTCGATGCCGCCCAGTTCCTTATAGATGGAATATACGTCAAGAAGCGCTTGCGTCGGATGCTCACCCGCGCCGTCACCGGCATTGATCACCGGTACGGTTGCCACACTCGCGGCGAGTCTTGCCGCACCGATCTCCGTATGCCGCATTACGATCAGATCACTATATCCGGAGACGATCCGGATCGTGTCCTCCAACGTTTCACCCTTGATGGTGGAAGAAAATTGAGCCGCATTCTCCGTTCCGATGACTCTGCCCCCCAGCCGATTCATCGCGGATTCGAAGGAGAGTCTTGTCCTTGTGCTCGCTTCGAAAAATAATGTCGTCATAATTTTATTGGAATATTTCGTCGATCCGCCCTTGCGGACAACCTCCTCCATCTCCTTCGACGACTCAAATAACTCATCGAGTGTCGCTCGATCGAACTGCTTGGCTCCAATGACATGGTACAATGATTCCGGCATGGTTGCCCCTCCAACTTGTATGTATATGCTGTTAATCATTGTAGCACTTTCCGAATCGTAAAAAAACAAACCGATGAGGTTGCCGCCTCATCGGTCTTCTTCAACATAACGCATCCATTTCTCCGCTTCATTGGTGCATACCCATACATCCGGATATCGCGCAAGCAGCTCGCGCATATGTTCCTCATCATCTACAGTCCACGCAATCACTTGCAATCCTTGTTCCCTGCACTTGTTTACGAAATGATCCGTCAAATAAATATACTTCACCGATACATAGCGGGCCTGCAGCTCTGACGCCAGCGGGAATACGGATGGAGTCGCTCCATAAATCACTAATCCAAGCTCGATTTCCTTCGAAATTTCCCGCATCTTCACGATCGAATAGTGGTCGAAGGACGCGACGAATACTTGGTCCATCATCCCGCAAGCTTGAACCGTATCCAACACTTTCTCCTCTAAATCCGGATACAATTCACCGCTTTGCTTCAATTCTATATCTACTTTGGCCTTCCCTTTCGCGAGTGTGAGAACTTCCTCTAATGTTGGGATGTTCTCACCTTGACCCGCATCCAGCTTCCGCAGTTCCTCCAACGGATAATCGATAACGCGGCCTTTGCCGTTGGTCGTCCGGTTGACGGTCGGATCATGGATCACGACAGGGACGCCGTCCTTCGTGAGATGAACATCAAGCTCTAGAAACGGAAAACCCAAATCCAACGCAGCCTGGAAGGAGATCATCGTATTCTCCGGATACCGCTTCGGATATCCGCGATGCGCCAAACCGGTAGCTAAAATAGACACGGCCCATCCTCCTCGTCAATTAGGGTGTACACTCCTAATATAACGCATTTGGATGGGCCTAACCATAACTACTTCCATTGCCATTCCAGAATCCGGTCTAACGGATAGCTGGAGGACGTGACATATTTGCTTGCGCCAGATTCGAATAAAATGTACATTGTGCCTTCGTGATCCACAATGCCTTCAGACATTGGAGGCAATGTGTGGCTTACGGCAGCATTCTGGCTGTCCAGGAACCATACTGGAACGGATTCTTCACCAATGGTAACGGTAGTATGCGGTTCCTCCGTTAAGGACAACTTATACCCTGCCAATGTACTTGCATTATTTCTGCCATACGATTGGCTGAGCCATACGTCTTCCCCGGCAACCAACATCCCTTGCACCATATTCGGTATGGAGAGGATGTAATCCGGAGTTACCGGCGTGCCCTCCACTACCGCCTTCGTTTCGGGAAGCAGATCCGTCGTTTCGTCCAACTTGTACCCTACAGCCCAAGCTCGATGCTCTTTACCGTCTCGGTTGTTCATGTAATGAGATTTCTCAGTAGGGTAATTGGTGCCCTGCGCGTATTCGCCAACCCACAGGATTCCATCACTGTAAGTAGTTAAAGATGCGCGGGTGTCTGTCTGAATCGAGCCTTCGAAGACGAGCTTAGCGCCGTCTTCAGCAGCCACCAGCTTATCCGTACTGAACCAATACGCATGCGAACCGGAAGAGATCCATACATGGCTCTTGCTAACCGTGACACCGCCTGCATGACCGGTATATACCGTATTCTCATCCTCGTACAGCTCTACCGCTTTCACTAGCTTATCCGTTGCGGCATCAATGACGGTTAAGATGCTGGGACTGCCATCTTCTTTATAATGCGAGGTAATCAGCCAATTTTGCTCTTCCAGGTAAGTGATCCCTTGAGGCACGGCGTCCTGCTTTAACGCGGGAACGATCGCACCTTCTTTGCTCATTCCCAAGAATTCTTCAATCTCCGGCATATCGATACGGATTTTGATTCCTGCTTCTTCCTGCGTAACGGCACCGGCAGGTTCTTCTTTCACCGGTTCCGGTTCCTTCTCCGTTTCCGTCGCGCTTTGCTCCGGCGCCTGTGCCGGTTCTTGCGGCTGCGACGAAGTGGCTGGTGCCGGCGCGCTCTGACAACCGGCTACAGCCAAGCTTAACGCTGCGATAGCGGCAATGCGCATTGCCGTTTTCATTGTGCCGTCACCCCGATCTCCGATAAAATCTGACGGAGCTTGCCCGGATAGTCCGTAATAATGCCGGATACACCGCTCTGAATCGCAAGCTTCATCTTTTCCTCGTCGTTGATCGTGTAAGGGAACACCTTCAATCCGCTCTTTACGCTCTCCTGCACATCTTCCGCACGGATTCGCTTATATTGCGGATGTAACGAGTAGACCGGCAATCCGAACGCATTGGCGAAAGCCGGATGGCTCATGACGTTCGCGTCATAGAGCAGCCCGATCTTAATTTCAGGCTCCAACTGTTTTAAATAATGCAGGCTCTTATGATCGAAAGAAGAAACGACGACGTCCTGAAGTCTATTCTTTCTGTGAATCAACTCCAAGAGAGCGGGTTCCATCTTGCGGCCATACGAGCCTTTGATTTCAACGTTGATCATCATTCCTGCCGGCGCAAGGTCGAACACTTCTTCCAATGTTGGAATGCGCTCTCCTTCGAAGGATTCATGGAACCAACGTCCTGCGTCCGCACGCTTCAACTCTTCAAGGGTCAAGTCATTGATGAAGCCTTTCGAATCCGTGGTCCGGTCTAATGTATCATCATGAATCACGATAATTTCGCCATCTTTGGATAAATGGACATCCAATTCAATCGCATCACAGCCATGCTCAATGCCGAGTCGGAATGCAGCCAACGTATTCTCCGGCGCGTTCCCTCTTGCTCCGCGGTGAGCAATCACTAGCACTTGTTGTTCTTGTGTCACTTTCTTTCTGCCCCTTCTATTGTAGCTTAACGAACAATTCCGGCACGGTATTCCGCAATGCTCGTTCAAACCGCTCAGCCATGATTTTGTACCCTTCGGCATTCGGATGAAGCAAATCCGGCAAATAATCCGCATACGATTCATCCAAGACATCCAGCCCGTTCAAATAATACAATGACGTATCGCCGTGCGAACGAAGCAGCTGATAAGCTTCATAAATTTCAGAACGGAAGATCGGGAGCGTCATATCCGCTTTATTCGGCGTCACTTCGCGTTCTTTGCTATAGATCGGCGATTGCAGCAAAATCGGGATATCCGGGTGACGATCGCGGATCGTCTTCACCAATCCGATGACGGCCGCACGGAACGTGCGCATGGTGTAGCTGGACCCGCCCATCACATTGATGCCAAGGCACAGCGAAATGAAGTCCGCCGGTAAATCCCGGATCATTCTCGCCACCATCGGTTCCAAATGACAGTTCGCGGAGAAACCAAGGCAAGTGAGATGCCAATTCATCCGATTCGCAACGATCGCAGGCCAAGTTTGAGAAGGGCTCTCGGCGGCTTCACATTGTGTAATCGAACTGCCGTACGCAATCCAACGCAAGCGTCCTTCAACCTGAGGCTTCACGTATGCAGCCCCGTCATCGATGAGCATATGCGTCAAAGTGACCGGACGGCATTGCGACAAGTAAACTTCAATTCGTTTCATACCAGGCTTCAATCCCTCAAAAACAACTTGAGTTTCGCCAGGCGCTGCCGTCTTTGTCGCAAACTTCACTCCGTCCACAACACAATCAAACAGCCGATCGGATTCGCTTGCAGCGAATCCGACGGCAACAACTGTTGTATCGCTTTCAAATTCAACCCGCACGCCCGCAGGGACCTCCGGTTTACCATTAATGACATTCGGCACGAACAACTCGCGCTCTTCATGCGGAATGCGCCACGGCTTCACGCCTTCCGGCGTTTGTTCCAACGAAACGGCCCCCAAAATATGCAAATCTACAGCACCAATGTTCTGCATGGGTTTCCCTTCTTACCATCATTACTTAAATGTGGAGTTCGCCATTGCGGCAATGATGTATTTCTGAGCGAAAGCGAACAAGATGACGATCGGAATGATGATGATAACGCTGGCAGCCATAATGTAATGGAAGTTCAGCATTTCATCGCCGGCAATCGCGTCACGCATGAATGCGATCCCGACAGTCAATACGCGCATATCGTCTCTGTTGGTCATAACCAACGGCCAGAAATACGAGTTCCAGCTCGAAATAAAGCTCATAACGGTTAACGTCGCAACCGTAGGCATGGCCATCGGCGCCAAGATGCGATACAACACGTGGAAACGATTCGCACCGTCTACTCTTGCCGCTTCGATCACGTCATTATTGATAGACCGGAAATTTTGCCGCAGCAAGAAGATTCCATAAGCGGAAGCGGCATGTGGAATAATCAAGGCATAGAACGTATTCAGCCAACCGAAATCAGCCATCATGACGTAAATCGGTACGAAGATGACTTGCTCCGGCACGATCAACGCTGCCAACACCAGCATGAACAACAATTCACGGCCTGGGAATTGACCTTTACCGAAAGCGTACGCAGCCATCAAACCGACGTTAATCTGAAGAAACACAATGCCGACCGTCTGAATGCTAGTGTTTAAGAAATAGCGCCAGAACGGAATTTTATCAAAAACAGTGGCGAAGTTTTCCCACATAAACTTCTCAGGTAACAGCTTCGGTGTCGCGTACATCAATTCAGGCTGGGTTTTTACCGCTGTGATAAACAACCAGTAGATCGGAAAAAACATAATAAGCGTTATGATTATTGCCGCAACGGTCCGGGTAGTTTTCAAAATAGGATTTGTCATACGTTTTTAAACCTACCCTTCGTAGTGAACTTTTTTTCTAGAAATATACATTTGCAGTGCTGTCAGCAAGATAATGATGAAGAAGAAGATAATAACCAACGCGGACGCTCTGCCGATTCTAAAGTCGGAGAAGGCCATCGTATAGATCCAGTACACCATTACCTTGGTCGCTTCAAGCGGACCGCCGTTCGTCATGACGTCTACAGACTGGAACACCTGCATCGACGAAATAAAGTTGGTAATGACGAGGAACAGCGTAATCGGCGACAAGAGCGGCAGCGTAATTTTACGGAATTGCACCCACTTTGTAGCGCCGTCGATACTTGAAGCTTCATAGTAATCGAGTGGAATGCTTCGGAGTCCGGAAATAAAGATGATCATAACGAACCCGACACCCTTCCAGATCGAGACGATAATCAGCACCCATAACGCGGTACGAGGATTAAGCAGCCATTCCACCTTGTTTAAACCAAGCATGTTTAGGACTAGATTCACAAAACCGTACTGGGCGTTGAAAATCCACAAGAACACCATCGAGACAACAACCATGGAAATATAGTTCGGCATAAAAATGATAGCTCTCATAAAGCCGAAGGATTTCGAAGAAACGTTAAAGAGCAGAGCTAAAGCAAGGCCAATCCCTAGCGTCAGAAAAACGTCTAGAATGGTGTAGGTAAATGTGATGCCTAATACTTTATAGAACGTGTCGCTATTAATCAGCCACTCGTAATTTTCGATGCCAACCCAGTTTTTCACCGGTCTTGTCATATTCCAATCCGTGAAGCTTAAATAAAACGAATTCACCAACGGGTAGTAGATAAATAAAACAAGTGCCGCAAGTGCAGGAATTGCGAAAGCGAAATCTTTCAGATACTCCAACGTTTTCTTGGGGCGACGGCGGGGTTTAGTTCCAAGCGCAGCAACAGGTTTGCTGGATTCCATCATTTAATTGCTCCTTTCCGTCGGGAAGGTAAAGCGGGCGGCTGAGTCAGACGCCCGCTTTACAGTTCAATTCATATTAATAATCGGACAAAATTTGGTTCATTTCCGGTACAGCCGCGTTCAACAACGGAATCGGATCCGCACCGTTAAGAATCATCTCACCGACAACTTCCTTATAAACTTCTGCCATTTCCGGATATGCCGGGTGTTTCGGACGGCCTGTTACATCATCGAAGTGGTCGAATACAACTTTATATTGCGGCCATCTTTCGAAGTAAGCTTGACCTTCTGCGGATTCAAACGCGCTCTTGCGAGTCGGCAGGTAACCAACCTTCTCCGCCCAGTTGATGTTATGCTCAGAAGACGTCATGAATTGAATGAACTTCCAAGCTGCTTCCTTCTCTTTATCCGAAGCCATATCCATCATGACGATCCCCGCGCCGCCAATGTGGGACGTTCTGTTTACGTCGCCAGGAATGAAGGATACGCCAACTTCGAAGGTCGCATTTTCAAGATATGTCTTCAATACTGCGGAAGTATGTTGCACCATACCGATCTTGCCTTCCAAGAACGCCGTTCTCATGTTGCTGGATGCGCCCGTGCCGTAACCCATATGCATGAAGCCTTCCTTCAGCCACTTGCTGAAGTTTGCGATCCACTTCTGGCTTTCCGGTTGATCAAGCGCAGTCTTTGTGAAGTCTTCGTTGGAAACCGAACCGCCGCCATTCACGATCCAAGGCTCGTAGTACCAAGTATCCCAGCCCGGAACGGAGAATGCATAGCGCTCAGTCGTACCGTTGTTGATGACAGCGACTTTCTTGCCGAAATCTTCGATCTCATCCCAAGTTTGCGGCGGCGTTACGCCAAGCTCATCAAACAATGTCTTGTTGTAGATAAATACGCTCGTACTTACGATGAGCGGAAGACCGAATTGTCTGCCGTTGTACTGATATGCTTCCAGCATCCCTTGAGAGAAATCGTCCGATGGGAAGCTGTCTCTCTCAATGTAAGGCGTTAAGTCGGCAAATACGCCGCTGTCTGCAAATTGTGCCAATGCGGAAACTTCAACGTTCGTAACGGCCGGCACGTCTCTTGCTGCTACTGCTGCTTGAAGCTTCTTGTGCAGGTCTGTGTATGCCCCTTGGTAAACAGGCTCAATCGTGATGTGCGGGTACACCTTGTTGAATTCCTCGATCATGTACTCCAAGCCAGGAAGCTGTGCTTCAGCGTGGGAATGCCAGTACTGGATAGTAATAGGCGTTGTGTCTTCGACCGGCGGCGCTGGAGGTGCTTCTGCGACTGTACCTCCGCCCGTTCCGCTGTTGCTGCTGTTATTGCCACCTGTAGCCGTTCCTCCGCCGGATCCTGAACACCCTACTACAAAGGCGAGACCCGCTGCTGCCACGATGGACAATGCTTTCTTTAGTTTTTTCATTGTGGTACCCCTCTCCTTACTAAAAATGATGTTACATACTTGCTTCGAAAGCGCAGAAAAAAGAGACCGCAGAAAACACTGGGAACACCAGGTACAAGAAGCTCAAACGGCTTCTCAAAACCGCTGTTTTCCCGGGTCTTCTCATGGTCTCCGTACCCGCAGCAAACTATTTATTAAAGCGCTTTCTAGGACTACATTGTAGCACACTCGTCCTATGTTGCCAATATGTTTTCGATTTTTTTTTACACAATACGTCACATTGATTTTGTCTGCTTGGAAAACTCCTTGGAGTTGGTCCATTGCGACCAATGACTGGATTCCAAAAATAAGACCTCTTCCATCCGCCGAACATTGTCCATAGCGGCAATGAGCTTATCCACTTGCGCTACACGCAATTGAATGTTCAGCTGCATGACTTGTTCCTTTGTGTCATCGCTATTGAACATCGGTTCATCCGGCTTCATTTTCACATTTTCGATGGAGATCCCTTGTTCGCCCAGAATCGTAGCAATCTTGCCTAACGTACCGGGGCGGTCAAAAATTCTGACGATCATTTCCCGGCTTCTCTTATTCCGCTTCAACAGTTTTTCCCATTTATTTAACAGGAACAAGCTGACGAGAACAATGGCTGTCGTGAGGCATGCGGGGTAGATAAAGCCGGCGCCCACACACAGCCCGATCGCCGCAACGACCCAGACGGACGCGGCAGTCGTTAATCCGGATACGGTTGATCCGGTTCTGAGAATCGCACCGGCCCCAAGAAAGCCAATGCCGCTAATCACTTGCGCCGCCAAACGCGCCGGGTCGACCCGCACGTTCACCTCGTCCACGAAATCAGAAAAGCCATAAATCGACAACAGCATAATCGCAGCTGCGCCGAGACATACAAGAATATGCGTCCTGAGACCTGCGGGATGATTGCTCCATTCCCGTTCCAGGCCGATTAACCCGCCTAACGCGGCAGCCACCAAAATACGAATTGTTAAATCGAAATCAGAAATAACCCATACACTATCCATATTTCCTCCCATCCTTCCTTTAGCTCGTGTTTCCATGTGCAAGACAGGAGGAAAGCTGGAATTACCCAATATTACCAGAGATGGGACGATCCCACTGACACCGCCAGAGCTCCCGCTTCCAGCGCTTCGTCAATTTCCTCCTGATACCCGACAAGTCCTCCTGCTATAATCGGCAGCGGTGTCATATCCGCCATTTCGCGGATAATCCGAGGCATGATTCCCGGCATCACTTCTATCGCGTCCGGTTGAATTTGTTCCACGGATTTAATGCCCCGCTGGACAGCTCCCCTGTCAATAAGGAACATACGTTGAATCGCCATCAATCCGGCTTCCTTCGCGATGCGGATCAAATTGCTCTTCGTCGTAATAATGCCCGTAGGCCGCACCTCTTGGGCCACATAAGCGACTCCGGTGCGGTCTGCGGCAATGCCTTCAATAAAATCCATATGCAAAAACACATACTTCTTCTTGGCCTTAATTTGGCTGACCAAATCCGCGACGTTAAAGATGGAACCAACCAACAAAAATATAACATTCGCGTTGCTATCGAGCGCCAGATCCAAATCATCCAGCTTCTGCACAGCTGCGATCGTCTGATGTTCCACAAGATCCACAATCGGATACAAGCTGACTCCCCCTAATTAAAAGTGAAGTCATTATATCATGGAATGAGGTGGACTACATCCTTGATGCTGTCAACAATAAATTTTGGACGGTACGGACCGTTCTCCGCCATCTCTCTCGTTCCAACCCCTGTCAGTACGAGCACGGAATTCATCCCCGCATCGTTGCCCATCTTGATATCGGTTTCCAACCGGTCCCCAACCATAAAAATTTGTTCGCTCGGCAAATCGAGGTGCCTTCTCGCCGCTTCCGCAGCCATCAGCGAAGGTTTCCCCGCGACGACGTCGATCGAGCGGCCTGTGGCAACCTCAAGCGCCGCGATGAACGTTCCGGTATCCGGCAGCTGCCCGTTATCCAACGGACATGTCGCGTCGGGATTTGAGGCGATAATTTGCGCTCCGCGCAACATCGCCTGAAACGCAATGTTCAGCTTATCATACGTAAATTGGCGGTCCCAAGATAATACAATATATTCCGCCCGATCACTGTCATCCGTCATCGGAATTTGGTGGCGCTTAAGCTCCTCAATAATCGGATCTTCCCCGATGACGTATACGCTTTCCCCTTCGCGCACTTGACTTAGCAAATATTCCGCGACGATCTGGGAAGAATTTAATACATCATCTAACGTCACAGGAATCCCCATCTTCGTCAACTTTTTCACGTAGGACTCCCTGGTGGCGATCGGCTTATTGGACAAAAACACGACCCGGTCTCCCCTGTCCCGCAGCGTCCGAATCGCCTCCGCCGCTCCATCAATCATCTTGTCGCCCAGATAGACTGTTCCATCCAGATCAAAAATATAACCTCTCACAAGCTCCCTCTCCTTCAAGCCTTCTTGGCAAAAAAAAGAAGCTCATACCCTAAGTAAACATACCTCCCTTGTGAAGAGGGTCCGATTACGGATAGAAGCTTCTCTATGACTCAAGCTAACCGCTATTGTATTGAATTCATATATACTATATGGGTGTGTCAACTTTTTGTCAATAACCAACCGGAAAGTTCCACTCGGTTCGGAACCGCCCGCCGCAACCGCCCATATACTATCTCAAGCAGCATAAGGAAGAAAGGATGAGCCGCCTGTGAATGAATCGAAGGGGAATCCGTTGGATTGGAGCGGCGGATTTCAATGGATTAACGACTACGTTGACAATATCATGAAGGACGCGCTGTCCGCGCATACGCACGCGAGGAACGGCGGGGCCAGCTCAAAACTGCTTCCTGTAGAATTGTTCCAGACACACTATAATGTCGTCGCCCGCTTTCGCGTGCCTCCCGGCATTAATGAGCAGCGCTTAAAGCTTTACGTCTCCCGGCAGCGAATCAAACTCTCTGGGCTTCCGGGCGGCGAAGAACAGCAGGTTGCTCTTCCGGTCCCCGTATATCCGCATTCCAGCAAGGCGCTGTTTAAAGAGGGCATCCTTCAGGTCAAGCTGATGAAACGAAATAATGAAGAACACTTCGAAGAGGTCTACATTCGATACCGTTAGCGGGCCGGCGAATCCGCGGCGGTCGATGCCACTTCGGACACCGTAACGCCATATTTGCGGGATGCTTCCTGAAGAGACATTGCGATTCGTTTCGGAACAAGCATCTCGCTGCGTTGGTCAAGCCGGTCTTTGCCTTGCGGATGAATGACGGACAATAATAGCTTTAAATAGATCCGGGTGGCAAAAGAGAACCAGCCTTTCGGCAAATCAACGATCGAAAATCCGAACTGCTCGGGGCCGCGGTTCACCATAGAGGTGCCCAAGATCGCCTTAATCGAGGACGCGTCGCCGCGCTGCAGCAATGTCTGGGCGAAAGCGGGCATTGTACGTTCCATTGCCCGAATCAATTGGATGGCCAGCTGAACCGGTGAACGCGCCTTCTGGCCGAATTCGTATAACAGCTTGTTATTCATATGAAGTTCAGCAATCTTATCGCCGCTTTGGAGTACCTCGCCCTCCGACAGCGGGATCGTTTCACCGTGATAGATCGTCACGCGGTAAAATAAGAAGCTGTTCGGATCGTTCGGCACGGCAGGCTTTAAGCGGAACATCGCGTGGAAGCAGCGTTCCCAGAGCAGCCATGCGCTGACCGCCGTTTTCCGCAACCATCCCGTTTTCTTTTTTGTAACCTTTTCCGACATCTTCATCAGCTCATCCACCCTCACTAACGCATATCCTTGCCCTAGTGCATATGGAATAAATTGTTCCAATGCTTTGATCGTATTCGCCGGCGCTCCCACCTCCGCACCGAAGGTTCGGCCGCAATCATGAAGCAGGTAAATTTTGCCGTTGCCCAGACGCTTCGTCATCCGCTGCCGGAGCTTCACATCTCCCGTCGACTCCCGCCAATCCCCGGCCATCATGGACCATAGCACGACTTGATAACGATGCTTCCGCACATAATCGAACAGATTCATAATCCCCCAGGGCGGCCTGTAATACCTTGGCGTTTCCCCTGTGATCCTCTCGATGATCTCGCTCGTTCTGGTCACTTGCTCCACCACGGTTTTCGGCCGCATCAGCCAGTTACTTCGGTGCAAGTAATTGTGAATGCCGATATCATGGCCTTCCCGGTGCATCCGTTCAAGAATGTCCGGATGCGCTTCCGCGTGCTTACCGACCACGAAGAACGTTGCCTTCACATTATATTCCTTCAGCAGATCAAGCAATTGCGGCGTATATACCGGATCGGGACCGTCGTCGAACGTCAAGCTGATGGCTTTCACTCCGCGGTTTCCCCGTTTCACCACTCGAAAGCCGAACGTCCTGCTGATCAGTCCCGGAATAAACGCGTAAAGCGTGATGAAGTAGAACAAGTAGAGCAGTAGAGTGCTCACGCTTTTTCCCCCTTAAAGACATAGCTCTCCCATGATAGATAAATAAACTATATTCATATTAACAGAAGTCTTCCGGCAGTTCACTATGAAATGAGCGTTGTGTTATTGGCTTTCATAGGCCGCCAACAGATCCATGACATCCTTAAAGATTGCTGTCGCAAGATTTTTGGATCCCGGCGGACGGTAATTCGCGACAACCGCCACCGCGTAACGCGGAAGCTCCGCCGGACCGTATCCGACGAACCATTGATGTACGGCCGGAACGCCTTCTTTCACCGTCTCGGCCGTCCCGGATTTCCCCGCAAGCCGCCACTTAGCCGCCGCCAATGATTGCCCAGTGCCTGTTGCCGCAACCTCCTCCATCATGCCGCGAAGTGTGTACACCGTGCGCGGTGACAATGCCCTGGCCTTCTCGCGCTGTAATTCATATTTTTCCATCGCATGGCCGTCAGCGTAATTCAGCTTCGACACCGCGCGTGGGAATGCAACCGCCCCCCCATTCAGCAGCGTGATGGTCCAATTCGCCGCCGCCAGCGGTGTCCAGCTGACATCCCGTTGCCCGATCGCCGTCTGAGCCAGCACTCCCCCATCAACCTCTGACATATCGATTCCGAAGATCGTGTTCGATTGCTCCTCAGGGAATTGACGAATTTCCAACCCGTCGATAAGCGAAACGCCCTGCCAGCCGATCTTGCCCGACAAGCCTAATCGCTCGGCGTACTGCTGCAGCGTGAACGCATCCAGCCGCTCCCCAACTTCAGCAAACACAAGGTTGCAGGATTGAGCAAGCGCCTCTGCAAAGGAAAGGCGGCCATGGCCGCCTTCTTTCCAGCAGGTTAAGCCGTACTTGTGATATGTACCGTCGCATATGAAGGTTTCATTCGGGCTTACGGCCCCCGTTTCCAACGCGACAGCAGCGATAAACGTCTTCATCACCGATCCCGGCGGTATAGAAGACAATGCGCGGTTCTGCCAATCCGCAGAATGCTGCGGAATTTGTCCAGCCTGATAGTTAGGCCGGCTCACCATGGCCAGCACGTCGGCGTTCACCGCATCAAGGACGACAACGGCGCCTTCTTGTAATGGATAGCGGTCTGCAAGCTCCTCCAAGGAACGCTGCAAGGCAGCGTCAATTGTCGTTACGGCTTGCAGCGGATAATAAGGGTTATCCCGCCGAATATGCCGAATACCGAGCCCCGTTAACGGCTGGCCTCGTCCATCTATATGATATGCAATAAATTCGCGTCCTGTACCGAGCAAAAATCTGTCAAAAGCGAGCTCCAACCCCGACGCCCCGATGGGTGTCGATACAGGCAGCGACCCGATTGCGGCATGATCCGTATATAATGCTTTGAACCGATCGGGCTGCTCCGCCGTAAATCCGACCAGATGAGCCGCAATCCGGTCGCCGGGATAGCGGATCGTCTTGTCTGCGATCACATATGCCGAGCTTGGAATCGAACGAAGCGCCTCGACTTGCCATACCGCAAGCGGTACAGGCTCAGACGACGCCCCCGCCAAACCCCACCACTTCGGCATTTCTCCCGCCTTGGGCCAAATCGAGAGTAACTTCGCTTCCGTCATTCTTAACGTATCGGCAATTCGTTGGCGTTCCGAAGGTGATAATATATCTAATCCTCCAGGCAGCATCAAGAGGGCATCCTCGGAGGCGCCGGTTAGCCGCATCCCATTCCGGTCCACCAGATTGCCGCGCCCGTCGTTCAGCATCACATGAACCTGTCTTTGCCTCACGGATGCCGCCGCGGATTTTGCCAGCTCGGCGCCGGCAGCCGTCTGCACCCAAACCAAACGCAGCCCAAGGGCTGCAAAAGCGACGGTAAACAGCAATAATATGTGAAAAACTCTAACGCTCCTCATGATGCTCCCTCCAAACTCTCGTTTTCAGTATGAGCTTGCGGTGAGGGATTCAAACGTGATCGTTATCCTCTGCCGAACATAAGAAAAACAGTTGCCCGGGACCGTCTCCCGAGCAACTGCTCTATGCATTACAATCTGAAATTGTTCAACGTATCTCTCAGACGGTTCGATACTTCGTCCAGCCGCTTCGCCAGCTGAACGAGCGATTCGCCCACCTGCAGCTGCTCTGTGCTGAGGCCTGCCACTTCCTCGGTAGAAGCCGAGGACTGTTCCGCAACCGCGCTGACGCTCGACATGGCGTCGGCCAACGTCTGCTGCGTGGACTCAAGCTGCTGCACCGCTTCGGTGATGGAATCGAGCTGTTCCACGAAGCCGCCCATCCGGTCGTTCACGGTGATAAAGATTTCGTTAGACTGCTTCACGGACGAAATTTGCTCTTGGAACATCGGGTACGCCTGCTCCATTAAACGAACCGTCTCGTCGATTTCCGAGCGGATGCGGTCCGTGATCGTCCCGACCGTACCGATCGACTGCTTCGATTGATCCGCAAGCTTGCGGATTTCGTCGGCGACGACCATGAAGCCTCTGCCCGCTTCTCCCGCGCGGGCCGCTTCGATGGTTGCGTTCAGCGACAAAATATTCGTCTGCTTCGCAATATCGTTCAGCATCGCCAAAATATCCAAAATGGAGCCCGTGCTCTGCTGCAATTCCTCGACTTTGCGAACCATGGACTGTGTCAGCTTCTCCGTCTCCGTCGTCTTCACGCTGAGCTCCTCCATGTACACCGTGCCCTGCTCGGAAGATTTACGGATGTCCGCCGCGACAGTAGCCATCTGCTCGTAGGCTTGAACCGTCTGCTCCATCTTGCTGCCCAATATTCCCGTCACGTCCGTCACGCGTTCCGCTTCTACGGCGACGTTAGAGGATCCAAGAGCAATCTGTTCCGTAGCGATCGCAATTTCCTTCGCTGAAGTCGCCGTCCGATTCGACGCCTCGCTAAGCTCGCTGGCGGTCCGCAGCACTTCCTGAACAGATTCATGAGATTCCATAACAAGCGCACGGATGTTGGCGATCATATTCTGGAACCCGTTCGCGAGTGAGCCGATCTCGTCTTTGCGTCCCCGGTAAGGCGCTTCGATATTGAGGTCGCCTTCTCCTGCTTTCGCCATCAGCTTGCTTATGTACTTGATCGGGCTTGCGACCTGCTTCGCCATCATGAGACCAATCAGGGTAGCGGCGATCGCCCCAAAGAAAATCATCCAAGAGGTCAGCGCTAGAATCGAATTCGTTCCGGCAATCAGCGGTGCGAACGACTGCATGCCGACGATCTTCCAACCCCGGCCCTCAACATTGCTGTAAACAAACAGCTTCTCGTCACCTTCCACCGGTTGGCGGAACGAACCGCCCTCTTCCGATTCGCCCACCAGCTCCACTAGCAGCGGTTGGGCAATATCTGCTTTGTTTGGCGATGAAAGCACCTTATTATCCTTATCCACCAGGTACACCGTTCCGCCCTCGCCGAGCGCGTCGCCGATTACTTCCTGAATTCTTCTCTCTTTCACTTCCAACAACAGTACATACAGGGTTTGCAGTGAGGTTTGGCTGCGAACCACCCTTACGTACCCAAGCGCAGGCTCGGACGCCATACCCGAAGGGCCTTTCCCTTCTGTGGCGATCCAGAAGCCGCTCCCGCTTTCGACGGCCCGTTGATACCATTCGAAATCTTGATAATTCGCGGGTATAATTCCCTTCGTTGTATAGCTTGGCAGATCGTCCTGAACGGCTAACAAATATAAGCCCTCGATGCTTGCATCCGCAAAAGAGTATGCGGTCATCTTACTCTGCAATGCGGATCTCACTTCCATCTGAGCGATGATGTCGTTGCCATGTTGGCGAACACTGGATTCTAAATTCATAACTTCAGATGAAATCGACATCTCTAATGCAGTAGCTTCATAACGGCTCAGTACAAGCGACAGCTTCTCGCCGGCTTGGACCGCGATCAGCTGCTGCGAATTCGCTGCCTGATTTTCAATCAGTTTTCCAGACTGGGCGAAGGAGATGAACCCTACGGTTGAGACAAGAACGTTGATCACCACGAAGAAATAAAGAAATAACCGTATGCCGATTGAACGGCGGGGATTAAACCGGAATTCAAACTTTTGTCTCTCCCCATCTGTACCATTCGAATTAGTTTTCGTTAGGTTCTTCAAGAAAACCAATGGCTGAGGCTTACGCAACTTCATTAATATCCATCCTTTCACACATGTCAAAAGTCATCATGTTTCGTGCCATCACGACTATATTCGACATGATTCCGCATAAACCTTCCATTTTCTTAAAAAAATCTTTGCGTAAGCCTCAAGCCTCATCGGTTATCATTGCTTTTCCGAATGTTTTGCAGATGCTCGTTGTACGTTTTCCCGAAATAATGCTCGCCGGTGCCGTCCTTTTTCGTCACATAATATAAATATTCCGAAGGCTCGGGATACAACGCGGCTTCGATGGATGCCAGCCCCGGACTTGCAATCGGTCCCGGCGGCAGCCCTTCGATCTTGTATGTGTTATAAGGACTGTCAATCTGCAAATCCTTCTCGAAGAGCCGCGCTTTCGGCTCTTCCAGCGCATACTGTACGGTAGCGTCAATTTGCAGCGGCATGCCTGATCGGATCCGATTATAGATAACACCCGCGACCAAAGCCCGCTCATGATCCGCCACGACTTCGCGCTCAACCAATGAAGCGATCGTCATCATTTCATGGAAGGTCACGCCGTTCGCCTCAAGCTGCTTCTCCCAGCCTTCTGGAAGCTGATCCAACTTGCGTTCGAGTTCCCGAACCATGCGAAGCACCGCGCCATAGGCAGACTCATCTTTCGGGAATTCATAAGTTTCAGGAAACAGATATCCTTCCAACGCAATGATATACGCTTCGTTCGGCGGGATGCTGCCCGCAAGCAGCGTACCTTCCGCCTCGTCCGCACCGGCCGGAACAGATTGGAAGCGCGCCGGATCGTTCAGAATGTCGAGCAGTTCCTCTTCCGAAAAACCGGCGGACACCAGCAGCCCCATAATCTGCTCCGCTGTATATCCTTCCGGCACCGTTACCCGAATCGTCTCCTCCTTCACCGTATCCCCTGCGTTCAAGCGCTGAATGATGTCTTGAATGCTGATGCCCGGCGACATCGCGTACGTACCTGCTTGGAAGCCGGTACCGATATCTTTAAATTTTAAATAATATGAGAAAATGAGCGCATCGCGTATAATGCCGTTTTCCTCCAAAATGCGCGCAATGCCTGCCGACGACGTTCCCGGCGGAATCGTGAAGACGATCTCCTCCTCGGAGGCCTCGGCCGGTTTTAATTGCTCCATCGCGTAATAGCCCAGTCCCGCAGCCGCGGCAACGCCGGCCAGACAGAGCAAGAGCAATGCTTTTACCCATTTCAGCATCATGTTCCCCCCTTGGACAACAAAAAAAAGAGCGGCGAAGCGCCGCCCGTGCTTACCATACGCCAAAGTTCTCGAATCTGACGTCTTCTTAATCCGCGAATGACGTGGTGAGTTCGTCCGCAAGCTCGCTTACGTCTTCCCATTCCTCGTCATCCTCAATGGTTTCGATATCAAACTCGCCGTCTGCTTGAGGGATTACGCGAAACACAAGCGGCTCCCGGTCCCCGCCGGAATCGCCCTCAGCTTGCAGCAGAACGTAAGATTTGTCCTGCACGTCAAACTCTAGGGCAATCCGGTAAGTGACAGGTTCGTCCTTGCCGTCCTCCGACAAGATGACCTCATCGCCGTAATGGTCGCGCAGCCTGCTCACAAGCTTGGCTTGATCCACCGTATATCCTGGCATGGCAGCCTCCTAAGACTCGGAATCTTCCATCTCTTCGAGCAGCGTGTTGAATGTCTCCTCGACAACATTCCATTCCTCTTCATCGTCGATGGTGTACAGCTTCAGATCTTCTCCGTCTTCCTCGTAGCGGAAAGCATACACTTCGTCTGTATCCTCATCCTCTCCGCCATCGAGCGGAACGACCATCATATATTTCTTGTCGGACCCGTCCACTTCGAATTTCATGATCACTTCGAATTCTTCTTCATTGCCATCTTCATCCGGAATGTATATGATCTCCGGTTCCATCTCTTCAAACTCGCCATGTTCATGCTCATGTCCATGATTATGCTCAGCCATCACAAGTCACCTCTTCGTTGGTTTTGAATCCATATAGTTTTGCAATATTAATGTTGCGGCCATCTGGTCAATGACAACCTTACGCTTCTTCCGGCTTACATCCGCTTCGATCAGCGTCCGCTGCGCGGCTGCGGTTGTGAGCCGTTCATCCCACATCGTTACGGGTAATTGTAGCTTTTCCCGTAATGCGTCTGCAAACTCCTCGGCAAGCCGCCCTCTTGGTCCGATGCTGCCATTCATATTTTTCGGCAACCCGACGACAACCTCCGTGACACCGTATTGATCCGCCAGCTTCGCGATGTCATTCAGCATCCGGTCGTCTCCGGAATTGCGCACGGTCGTCAGACCTTGGGCGGTCAGCATCAGCTCGTCGCTCACCGCGACGCCGATATGCCGATCGCCGTAATCAATTCCCATGATGCGCATGTTAACGGTGATGGCTGACGTAGTAACGCACAAGCTCTTCAATTAACTCGTCGCGTTCCCGTTTGCGGATCAGACTACGGGCATTATCATGGCGCGGTATATAAGCGGGATCGCCGGACAATAAATAACCCACGATTTGATTGATCGGGTTATACCCTTTCTCCTGAAGCGCATCGTACACGGTGAGCAGCACCTCTTGGGCCGACGCCTCTTTCACATCGGCGTGACGCTCGTACTTCATCGTTTTGTCCATGGAATTCACTTCCGGCACCCCCGTTTACTTCGAATGCTTTATTATATTCTGCACGCTTCTTCGAAATCCTGTATTACCCGGCCTATTTTTGCAATTGTTCCGAAAGCAGCTTTTCGGCCGCAAGCAGCGCTTCAGGCAGCTTGGATGCGTCTTTGCCTCCGGCTTGGGCCATATCCGGCCGTCCGCCGCCGCCGCCGCCGCAAATCTTCGCCGCTTCCTTCACAATGTTGCCGGCAGCAATCCCTCGCTTCACAAGGTCCGGCGTTACGGCGGCAACGAAGGACACTTTGCCTTCCGCCGCGGAGCCGAGCAGGATCACGACGGAGCCAAGCTTCGCCTTCATCCGGTCCGCAATGCCGCGCAGCGTATCCATATCGGCTCCGTCCACCTGCGCGCTCAAGAACGGAATATCTCCGACAAGCTTGACGGATTGCTCCAACGCGCCGGCTTTCATCGCGCCGATCTTGCTGCGGAGCGAGTCGATCTCTTTCTGCGCGTCGCGCAGTGCCCCTTGCAGCGCTTCGATGCGCTTCGGTACTTCCAGAGCATTGGACTTCAAGATCGAGGCGCTGTCGCGCAGCAGCTGCAGCTGGCTGTCCAAGTAGAGGTACGCGGCTTTGCCCGTAACCGCCTCGATGCGGCGGATGCCGGAGCCGATTCCGCTCTCGCTTACGATCTTAAAGAGCCCGATCTGGGATGTATTCTGCACGTGGCAGCCGCCGCACAGCTCGATGCTGTAATCGCCGACCTGAACCACGCGAACGATATCGCCGTATTTTTCGCCGAATAATGCCATCGCGCCCATCGCTTTCGCTTCCGCAATCGGCTTCTGTTGGATCTTGAGTTGGGTGCCAAGCCAAATCTGCTCGTTCACCTTCCGCTCGACGATCGCAAGCTCCTCAGGCGTCACCGCGGCAATATGCGAGAAGTCGAAGCGAAGCCGTTCCGGCTCAACCAAAGAGCCCGCTTGATTGACATGCTCGCCCAACACTTCCTTCAGCGCTTTATGCAGCAGGTGAGTCGCGGTGTGGTTCTTAATCGTGCCGTCCCGCTCCGCGGAATCCACAGCTGCCGTCAGTTCGGCGCCTTTATGCAGAACGCCTTGCTGAATGGTCACAACATGGACATGTTGGCCATGCGGCGCCTTCGAGACGTCCTCCACCGACGCGCGGACGCCTTCTCCCGTCAATGTGCCGCGGTCGCTGACCTGACCTCCGCTTTCGGCATAGAATGGCGTACGGTCAAGCACAACGGCAACCTTCTCGCCTGCGCCAGCCATATCGATAAATTCATCGTCGCGGATGATCGCGATCACCTTGGCACTAGTTACCAAGTCAGTATATCCAACAAACTCGCTTTTAACCGTAAAGTCAGACAGCGCTCCTCCTTGCACCTTCATGCTGTCTACGTCCTGGCGGGCCGCCCGCGCGCGCTTGCGCTGCTCCTCCATCGCCTGCTCGAAGCCTTCGCGGTCGACGGTCATTCCTTTCTCCAGCGCGTAATCCTCCGTCAGATCCAGCGGGAAGCCGTAGGTGTCGTACAGCTTGAACGCTTCCGCGCCGCCGATTGTCTTGCTTCCTTCTTTCTGTGCGGCTTCTACGAACGACGCGAGGATGGCGAGACCTTCTGTCAGCGTCTCATGGAACCGCTCTTCCTCCATACGAATGACGCGTTCGATAAACTCGCGTTTGTCCACAACTTCTTTATAGTACATGCCCATAATGTCACCGACGACCTGCGTCAGCCGGTACATGAACGGCTTCTCGATGCCGAGCGTCGCTTTCCCGTAGCGTACGGCGCGGCGCAGCAAGCGGCGGATGACGTAACCTCGGCCCTCGTTGCCCGGCAGCACCCCGTCGCCGACGGCGAACACTACAGTACGGATGTGGTCGGCAATGACCTTAAGCGCTACGTCCGTTTCCGTGTTTACGCCGTATTTCACACCTGCGATCTCGCAGGTTGCGTCAATGATCGGGCGGAACAGATCCGTGTCGAAGTTCGAATCGACATTTTGCAGAATCGATGCGAGCCGTTCCAGACCCGCGCCCGTGTCGATGTTCTTATTCGGAAGCGGCGTGTACGAGCCGTCCTTGTTATGGTTGAACTGCGAGAATACGAGATTCCAAACCTCAAGGAAGCGCTCGTTCTCGCCGCCAGGGTAGCACTCGGGATCGGAAAGATCGCCGTATGCGTCTCCTCTGTCGTAGAAAATCTCGGTACACGGACCGCAAGGGCCTTCGCCGATATCCCAGAAGTTGTCTTGCAGCTTAATAATGCGCTCAAGCGGCAGGCCAACCTTCTCATTCCAAAACTTCAGCGCCTCTTCATCCTCCGGATACACCGTTACGGACAGCCGGTTCGGATCGAAGCCGATCCATTCCGGCGACGTGAGGAATTCCCAGGCCCACAGAATCGCTTCCTCTTTGAAATAATCCCCAATTGAGAAGTTTCCGAGCATCTCGAAAAAGGTATGGTGCCGGCGCGTCTTTCCTACGTTCTCAATATCGTTCGTGCGGATACATTTCTGAGCGTTCGCGATCCGCGGATTTTCCGGTACGACGCGCCCGTCGAAATATGGCTTCAGCGGCGCCATCCCGGCGTTGATCCATAGCAGGGACGGATCGTTATGCGGCACAAGCGGCGCGCTTGGCTCGATCTTATGTCCTTTGCCCTCGAAAAATTTCAGCCATTTGCTGCGGATTTCACTAGCTTTCATCGTCTGCTGCACCCTCCAAATTGTTCTCCAAAATACAAAAAAAGCCCCTGCTGCACAGGGGCGATTGTCATCATCGCGGTACCACCCTGGTTAATCCCGAGCGAAGCGCTGGCAAGCGGCATCGGCAGGAAACCTCTGATGAGAGGATAACGGCTCTCCCTCCGGCGAAGTTCATTCGCGCTCCGAAATTAGCGTTCGGCCGTATGCCTTCCGGTAGGCTCTCCCAGCCAAGCGCGTGAGCGCCAGGAGCCTATTCTCTGGACCGCGGCGTTGCGGCTTACTCGATTTCATCCAAGCGTTGTGTTGTATATCGGGTAAATTATACATTTACTCCGAGCGGAAAGTCAACGAATATCGGCATCTTGCTCAAGTGATGGGCTTACGGTTTCGATAATGAAGCACGACATGGTGAATAATGACCTTCGCCACCGCAAAGGTCGGCACGGCAAGAATCAATCCGACGATCCCGCCGATTTCCCCTCCTACCAGGAGCGCGAAGATGATCATCAGCGGATGCATATGCAGCGTCCGTCCAACGACCTGCGGGGAGACAACATTGCCTTCAAGCACTTGGCACGCCACATTGACCAGCGCGGTAAGCAGCACCATCTTCCAGGATACCGTCGAGGCGACGACCAATGCGGGCGCGGCGCCAAAGAACGGACCGACATATGGAATAATGTTGAAAATGGCGACCACGGACGCAAGCAGCAGCGGATAAGGCAAGCCGATCAGCCAATAGCCGATATACGCGCACAGGCCGATAATGACGCACACCAGCAATTGTCCGCGGATGTAGTTGCCGAGAGCCTTATCGATGTCTGTCACCAGCCGGATGACACGCCTCTTATGTTTTGTCGGCACGAAGGTGAGTACTGTTTTCTCAATCAATTGAAAATCCTTCAGCATATAGAACGCTAAGAACGGAATGATGAAGGCGGTAAACACGATATTCAGCGTGGAGTCGATTCTCCGGACGAAGCCGGCAATCGATTCGGCCATCCCCTTCTCCGCCTCATAGATGGCGCTGTTAATCCCCATCCGCACGCTCTCCGGGAGCATATCATTCTCATTCAACATGATCATGAAGCTTTGCGCCTTCATCGTAAATTCAGGCAGATGCTCGTTCAACTCGTTCAGTTGCTTCATAAACATCGGCGTTAAGTTCATAAAAATGACAATCAGCGATACGATAAACACCGCGTAAATGATCAGCACCGCGATCGTACGGGGCACCTTGCGGTGGTTCAGCAAATTGACGACCGGATTCAATATGTATGAAATAATTAACGCAATAATGAAAGGCACCAAGACCGCTTTCAGAAAGCCGAACACAATGATGAACAAGGGCCTGATTTGCAGCAACAAGAACAATACGCCCAGTCCCAATAGGGCATATACAAGTGCGGCGAACCAGAAGCTTTTGGTCAATCGTTCCACCGCTTACCCCCCACTCGTCCAAAAATTGCGTGTGGGTATCAGTATATGTCCGATTGTTTCAAATCATCCCAGGGTATGGGATATACCTCCGTCTCTCCGATTGCATTCCTCCGGCAGATCCCTTGCCCTACCAGTTGCGGATTCTAACGGACATACGTAACCCTTAGAATGCAATATCCGAGGATTTTCGTTTCTAAGAGACGTAGACGAAGCCTTAGAGGCAGTAGCATAGGCTTCTCGGATGGTTTGAGTGTTGTAAGTGTCGCGTGTGACCGTTAAAATTTACAAACTCATCATTTGTCACGCTAAGTGTTGCTTATGTCCGTTAGGACCCGGATCCGGGGACCCATACCAAAAAAGCCCCCGCCACGGACGCTTGTCCGATGCAGGGGCTTCCATCGATGTGTCGAAGGATGGTATCAGTTAACTTGAAGCTCTGTAATTTCCTCTTCCGGGAAGAACAGGTCATCCAAGGAGCTTAATGTCCCGTCTTCTTCTACTTGGTAGACGGACATTTTGTCGCCGTTTACCGTCAATTCAATGAAGCAGCCCCAGCAATAGTACTGCGAAGAGCCGATTTTGCCTATATCCTTCGAATTGCAATTCGGACAACGCATGGAATGCGAATGCATCTATAGAAGCACCACCTTTACCCGTAGAATATAAACTGTATCTATTTATTTCCAACCGGACATGCATTTAGTCATCATGTTTACAAGTGTTGGAACACAAGCCGTCGATAGGCCTATGTAGTAGTACTACGTAAGACGTTTCACAATCGTTGCAACTTTTTCAGCGGAAAATGTTACAGATTTGAGACAATTCATTCTGCCAAAGCTAAACCGGATCGCAGACCGGAGCAATTCATCCGGAAGGCCCATGGCCGCAAGGACATGAGACGGTTCGAGCGCCCCAGCGGAGCAGGCGGAACCGCTCGATGCCGCAATCCCTTCAAGATCCAGATTCATCAATAGCGATTCGGTATTTGTTCCAGGGAAGCTTACGTTTAAAATATGGGGCAGCCGATTCGTCTTATCCGGATGTCCGTTAACGACGAAAGCGCCTGATGGCAGCAATTGTTTGAAGACGCCAAGCATCGCTTCGCGAAGCTGTTGGAGTTCGTTGTTCTTCGTGTCCAGCTCTTGAACCGCAAGTTCAACGGCTTTCGCAAAGCCGACGGCGCCGGGAACATTCTCTGTGCCTGCACGGCGGTTCCGCTCCTGCGAGCCGCCGAAGGTGTGAGGCTTCAATTTGACGCGGCGGTTGACATACAGCGCGCCGATGCCTTTCGGACCGTTGATTTTGTGCGCACTGAAGCTCATCAAGTCGACCGGCAGCTCCGCAAGATGGATTCGAACAGAGCCGAGAGCTTGTACCGCGTCCACATGGAACAGCGCTCCATGCTGCTTGGCGAGCGAACCGATGCGTTCAATCGGCTGCAATGTGCCGACTTCATTGTTTGCGTACATAACCGAAACCAAAGCCGTACGATCATCAATCAGCGCCTCGATGGCCGCTTCGTCTACGCGCCCGGTGCTGTCCACCGGAGCATACACCACTTCGAAGCCTTGACGCTCCAGCTCTTCGCAGGCATGCAGCACCGCGTGGTGCTCGACGGCTGACGCGACGACTCGGCGCCTGTCGGATGACTTGGCCGCGGCGAGCGCGCCGCCGATGACGGCCATGTTGTCGCTCTCCGTGCCGCCGCTCGTAAAGACGAGCTCCGAAGGCGAGCAGCCTAAGGCATCGGCCATCCGGTCCCGCGCTGCGGTCAGCGCCATCTTCGCCGCCCGGCCGAACGCGTGAATGCTCGAGGGGTTGCCGAACGTATCCGAAAAATAAGGCAGCATGGCCTCAAGCACTTCCGGACGCATCGGTGTCGTTGCTGCGTGATCTAGGTATATCGGCTCCCGCTCAGTCATATTAACCTTCACTCCAACTAGATATAGAACATGTAGCTTTCCGGCGCTTCGCCTTGCTCGCTGTGATAAGAGATCAGTGACGCCAACGTCGTTGAATCCAACACGGCAGCGATCGAATCCCGAATGCGGATCCACAGATCGCGCTTCGCGGGATCATCCTCTTCATCGAAATCGACAGGAGAAATAGGCCCTTCCAACAGCCGAATGATGTGCCCGGCCGTAATTTCTTCGGGGCGTTTCGATAGTATGTATCCGCCATAAGCGCCGCGGATACTCTTGACGAGTCCGGCGTTGCGCAGCGGCGCAATCAATTGCTCCAAATAGTGTTCTGACAGGTTGTTCTTCTCGGCAATTGATTTCAGCGAAGTCGGTCCTTCCCCGTAGTTCGCCGCAAGTTCCATCATGATCGTAAGGCCGTATCGGCCCTTCGTCGTTATTTTCAAAGGGTCTACCCCGCCTTCTTGCAAATCATGCATCGATTCTAGAATTGACGTAGTTCGCGAAAAATAAACGTTGCCTACGTCCAAACAATAATATGTTAACATATGCATCACAGTATTGTAACAAAAATCTTTACATTTTCATGAATTTTTTCATGGCGGATTTTTATGTTACAATAGATTCAATTTTCGCTTTCTAGAAGGCAGGTGTTACAGCAATGACAACAAACCGCAAATCTCCTTCCGAAACCCGTGTCGTCGTCGGGATGTCCGGCGGCGTGGACAGTTCCGTTACCGCCCTGCTCTTAAAACAGCAAGGCTATGACGTGATCGGCATCTTCATGAAGAATTGGGATGACACCGATGAGTTCGGCGTCTGCACCGCCGATGAGGATGCGGAGGATGTCCGCCGTGTCTGCGCGCAAATCGGCATCCCGAATTACACGGTCAACTTCGAGAAGGAATATTACGATAAAGTGTTTCAATATTTTCTGGATGAATACCGCGCGGGCCGCACACCGAATCCGGACGTCATGTGCAACCGCGAGATCAAATTCGGAGAATTTTTGCAAAAAGCGATGGAGCTTGGAGCGGACTACGTGGCTACGGGCCATTATGCGCGGGTGGTTGAGGACGAGGCGTCGGGAGAGTTCCGGCTGCTTCGCGGCGTGGACCGCAACAAGGATCAAACCTATTTCTTGAACGCTTTGAATCAGAAGCAGCTGTCGCGCGCGATGTTCCCGATCGGCGGATATACGAAGCCGGAAATTCGTGCGATTGCTGAAAAAGCAGGACTTGCGACCGCGAAGAAGAAGGATAGCACAGGCGTCTGCTTCATCGGCGAGAAGAACTTCCGCGAGTTTCTATCCAACTATTTGCCGGCCCGCCCCGGCGAGATGCGCACCTTCGACGGCGAAGTGAAAGGCCGCCACGACGGGTTAATGTATTATACGCTGGGCCAGCGGCAGGGCTTAGGGATCGGCGGCGGCGGCTCGGGCGAGCCTTGGTTCGTCGCGGACAAGGATTTGGAACGAAATATCTTGTATGTGGTGCAAGGCGATGACCCGAGGCTGTATTCGGCGCGGCTGGAGGCGTCCAATGTCAGCTGGATCGCGGGCCATCCCCCCGCTGAGGGAAGCTTCAAGTGTACCGCGAAATTCCGCTACCGCCAGCCGGACCAAGAGGTGACGGTGACGATGACCGGCGCGGATACATGCGTCGTCGATTTCGCGGTGCCGCAGAAGGCGATCACGCCGGGACAAGCCGTCGTGTTCTACGACGGGGAGATCTGCTTGGGCGGAGGGCTTATCGACCTCGTGCTGCGGAAGAACGGCGAGCCGCTCATGATGGGCGCGGGGATCCGTTAATCGAGTAGATAGGGGCGGCTAGCCCCTGACCTCTCACACCACCGTACATGCGGGTTCGCATACGGCGGTTCCTAAAGGTTAACGAATTTCTAGATATCGAGAAGTAAGACTGAGCAGCCCTTGGTCGTTCCAATAGGAGCGATTGAGGGCGTTATTTATGTT
>Ga0182742_1000944_pt1 | contig 40592 bp, 40 predicted proteins | sample eDN5th37CBELigMG_FD_128880 | JGI IMG/M metagenome (GOLD analysis project Ga0182742, IMG submission 128880) | Enriched Miracle-Growth compost microbial communities from Emeryville, California, USA - eDNA 5th pass 37_C BE-Lig MG (version 2)... ... | reverse complement strand
CGAGTTGCGCGGGGAGGACGAGCCGCCGCTCGCGCAGATCCTCGCCCGGCTCGCGCCCTGCGACATCGTCCTGGTTGAGGGCTACAAGCGCGAGGGCCATCCCATGATCGAGGCCCGGCGGCTGGAAGCCCGCAGCTGCGAGCCGCTGGCGCCGGGCGCGCCGAACATCCTGGCCATCGCGGCCGACCATCCGGTCGAGGATACCCGGCTGCCGGTGTTTGCACTGGATGACGTTGCGGCAATCTCCGACTTCATCGAAAGGATGACCGGACTGGCCCGCTGATCTCGCCGCAAGTCCTTTGGGCAACGCTGTTTTGAGATTGCAATTTTCGAGCGGAGAAGGTGGAGTAATGGCCTCCAGGGACGGCAAAGTCCGGCCGGAGGGCAGAAACGCTCCGGCTTCAGACCAGAGAGGAACAACATGATTAACAGGTTTCGTCTGGCGCTCGCCGCATCGGCCGCTGCGCTGGCATTGTCCATGGCGTCGGCCGGTGCAGAGGAAGTGCTTCGAATCGGCACCGAAGGCGCCTACCCGCCCTTCAACAACCTGACTGCAGACGGGCAACTCGTCGGCTTCGACATCGACATCGCCAACGCGCTTTGCGACGAGATGAAGGTGAAGTGCGAGTTCGTCACGCAGGACTGGGACGGCATCATCCCGGCGCTGCTCGCCGGCAAGTTCGACGCCATCATCGCGTCCATGTCGATCACCGAGGAACGCAAGAAGCAGGTCGACTTCACCAACAAGTACTACCAGACCCCCTCCGCGGTCGCCGCGCCGAAGGACACCGACATCAAGGGTGTCACCAAGGAGGATCTTGCCGGAAAGTCGATGGGCGTCGCGACGTCTACGACGCACTACAATTACGCCGAGCAGACCTATACGGACTCCGACATCAAGGGCTATCCGACCAGCCAGGACGAGCAGGCCGACCTGGCGAACGGCCGCATCGACGCGATCAGCGACGACATCAGCGTGCTCGAGGAGTGGCTGAAGACGCCGGAAGGCCAGTGCTGCAAGATCGTCGGCATCATCACGCCGGTCGTGGAAATCCACGGCCCCGGCGCCGGCATCGCGGTTCGCAAGGGCGAGAATGAGCTTGTCGAGAAGTTCAACGCCGCCATCGACGCCATCCGCGCGAACGGAAAGTACAAGGAAATCAACGACAAGTACTTCAGCTACGACGTCTACGGCAGCGGTTCCTGACAAGGGACGCCCTGGACAAGGGACGCTGTGGGCGGCCTCCATGCCGCCCCCACTGTCCGCAACGCAGCCAAGGGAGCAACCGCTGACAGATGACGAGTGCCTGGACCCTGTTGAGCTGGGGACCGGACGGATGGGCTGACGAATTCGCGTGGGGCGTGTTCATCACCCTCTCGCTCGCGGTCGCCACGCTTCCGATCGGGCTCGCGGCCGGTTTCGGCATCGCCTTGGCCAAGCGCTCCGAGGAACCATCGCTACGGCTCGCCGCCAACATCTACACCACCATCTTCCGCGGCCTGCCGGAACTGCTGACGCTGTTTCTCGTCTATTTCGGTTTCCAAATCGGCCTGCAGGCGCTGGTGCGCCTGTGGATTCCCGATGCGGCGATCGAGGTGAACAGCTTTGTCTCCGGCATGGTGGCGTTGGGCGTGGTCTTCTCGGCCTTCGCCAGCGAAGTCTTCCTGTCGGCATTCCGAGCCATTCCTCGCGGCCAGTATGAGGGCGGCTACGCGATCGGGCTGACCGCCTCCCAGACCATGTTGCTGGTCATCCTGCCGCAACTGCTTCGCATCGCCCTGCCCGGGCTCGCCAATCAATGGATGATCCTGGTGCTGAACACTTCGCTGGTTTCGGCGATCGGCCTCTCCGACATCCTGCGCCAAGCCAGCATCGCCGCGCGCGTGACGCGCGAACCCCTCCTCTTCTTCGGCGTGGCGACCCTGCTCTACTTGGCACTCTCAGTTCTCTCGTCCATCGCGCTCGGCGGCCTCGAGCGCCGCATGGGCCGGTCAGGGGTGAGGCGATGACCGTCATCGCCCGATCCGACGACGACGCCCCGCCGCGCATCAAACGCGGCTGGACGCGTGAGCGCACCGTCGGGCATGTGCTCGTCGGCTTCTGGATCCTGGCGTTCATCCTCCTGGCGGTCTACCTTTTCGGGGCGTGGAACCCCGAGCTGTTTGCCCGGTGGGCAGGACCATACATTTCGGGCCTCGGCGTCACACTTCTGCTCGTGGTCCTGTCGGGCGCGATCGGCTTCATCCTGTCGATTCCGGTCGCCTATGGACGCATGTCGCGCAACCCCGTGCTGTCGGCACTCGCCTATGGCTACGTCTACTTCTTCCGGGGCACGCCGCTGCTGGCACAGACCTACCTGATCTACTACGGCCTGGGGTCGCTGAGACCGCAGCTCGAGGCGATCGGTCTGTGGTGGCTGTTCCGGGAGGCATGGTACTGCGCCATCCTCACCTTCTCCCTCAACACGGCGGCCTATCAGGCCGAAATCCTTCGTGGAGCGATCGAGAGCGTGCCTCGCGGCCAGTGGGAGGGCGCGGCCGCGCTCGGCCTGCACAAGCTGCAGACGCTGCGCAAGGTGATCCTGCCTCAGGCGATGATCGTTGCGCTGCGCCCGTACGGCAACGAGATCGTGCTGCTTATCAAGAGCTCGGCGGTCGTGGCGCTCATCACGGTCCTCGACCTCCTGGGCGTGACGAGGCTCGCCTTCTCGCGTTCCTTCGACTTCCAGACGTACATCTGGGCGGCGATCATCTACCTCGCCGTCGTCGAGACGCTGCGACACGCCGTCGACTGGATCGAGCGGCGCATCACGCGCCACTTGAAGCGCTGACTCCACGCCCGCGCCGTCATGGTCTATGACGGCGCCAACGGTTCGCTTCGCAGGAGAGGATTACATGGCATCGGTGGCGTTTCTCGGTCTCGGCGTGATGGGCTATCCCATGGCCGCCCATCTCAAGCACAAGGGCGGACACGACGTCACCGTGTACAACCGCACCACCGCGCGGGCCGAGAAGTGGGTCGCCGAGCACGGCGGCACGCTTGCCATGACACCCCGCGAGGCGGTGAAGGGCAAGGACTTCGTGTTTTCCTGCGTCGGCAACGACGACGACCTGCGCGAAGTCACGATCGGCGCGCAGGGCGCCTTCCAGGCGATGGAGAAGGGCGCGATCTACGTCGACAACACGACCGCATCCGCCGAGGTGGCGCGCGAACTTTGGGAGAAGGCGCAGGCAGGCGGCTTCCACTTCCTCGACGCGCCGGTTTCGGGCGGACAGGCGGGCGCCGAGAACGGCGTGCTCACCGTGATGGTTGGCGGCGAGGAAGCGATCTTCGAGCGCGCCAGGCCGGTCATCTCGGCCTATGCGCGAATGGTGGGCCTTATGGGCCCGGCCGGCGCCGGCCAGCTCACCAAGATGGTCAACCAGATCTGCATCGCCGGCCTGGTGCAGGGACTGGCCGAGGGCATCCATTTCGGCAAGCGGGCCGGGCTCGACATCGAGAAGGTCATCGAGGTCATCTCGAAGGGGGCGGCCGGCTCGTGGCAGATGGAAAACCGCTATAAGACGATGAACGCAGGCAAGTACGACTTCGGTTTCGCGGTGGACTGGATGCGCAAGGACCTCGGCATCGTGCTCGACGAGGCCAATCGCAACGGAGCCAGGCTGCCCGTCACCGCGCTCGTCGACCAGTTCTACAAGGACGTGCAGCAGATGGGCGGCGGGCGCTGGGACACCTCCTCGCTGCTGGCCCGCCTGGACCGGTGAACGGTAGCGGCCTCGACGCACTCTCTCCGGCGTCGAGCGCCAACGCCATCTTCGCGCTGCGGCGCACGCGGGGTTCGGAAGAGAACCGCGCACTAACCGACTGGCGGTCGTCGGCATCCGACCACCGGACGCCCCGCGGGATCGAGCGCTACGCGGGGAAGGCACTCACGGCCAGGTGACGCGCCACCGGCTGGCGAAGAAGCCCAGCCAAGGCATCGATGGACTCCTCCATTCGACATGCCTTGGCTCACACGACGATGGCCGTCTGCCGCGCCGACCCGCCCTCGCCCGACGTCAGTTCGCGCTGGGGCCTGAGTCCTTGTCGAGGATGAGGTAGTCCAGCGGCAACTCGGTCGTGTACTTGATCTGCTCCATCGCGAAGGACGACGACACGTCGCGAATCTCGATCTTCGAGATCAACCGCTTGTAGAAGGCGTCGTAGGCAGCGATGTCCGGAACGACAACCCGCAGCAGGTAGTCGACGTCGCCGCTCATCCGATAGAACTCGATCACCTCCGGGAATTCGGCGATCACTTCCGAGAAGCGCTTCAACCATTCGTGGCTGTGCGAATTCGTGCGGATCGACACGAACACCGTCACCCGGGCATTGATCTTCGCCGGGTCGAGGATGGCGACGCGGCGCCTGATGACGCCTTCTTCCTCCAGCTTCTGGATGCGTCGCCAGCACGGTGTCGTCGAAAGTCCGACCTTCTTGGCGATATCCGCGACCGCAAGGGTAGCATCTTCCTGCAGCAGGCGGAGAATTTTCCGATCGAGACGGTCCATGACTACATCCAGAGCAAAAATATTCTCCGGAACCTACCATCACGACGCAAACAGGCAAGCATGGATTTGTCTGCGACGCTGAAAGATCGCGAATGGTTTTGCGTCAGAGGCGGGAAAGACGTTGCGCAATTTCCCGACGGAGCGCGGGAAGGAGTTCCTCCTCGAACCATGGATTGCGGCGGATCCAGGCAGTGTTGCGCCAGGAGGGATGCGGCAGCGGCATGATTCTCGCCCCTTCCGTGACTTCGAAAGTCTCGCGCCATCGCGCAACCGTATCCGTAAGACTGAGCCCCCGGCTTCGCGGCATGTGCCAGGCTTGGGCGTACTTGCCGATTGCGAGCACCAGGTCGATCTGCGGCATCAGCGCCATGAGCGGCGCCCGCCATGCCGGCGCGCACTCGCGTCGCGGCGGCAGGTCGCCGCCCTTGGCATCCTGACCGGGAAAGCAGAACCCCATCGCCGCAATGGCAAAGAGCGCGGGATCGTAGAACTCCTCCCGGGTCACGCCGAGCCAGTCGCGCAGCCTGTCGCCCGAGGCGTCATTGAAAGGTAGCCCCGTCGCATGCACCCTGGTTCCCGGCGCCTGGCCGGCAATCAGGATGCGGGCGGTCGAGGACGGCGTGACGACCGGGCGCGGCTCGTGCGGCAGCGGTCGGCCGAGGGGCTGCTCGACGCAGATGCGGCAGGCCCGGATGCGACCGGCCAACTCCGCAAGGCGGGGGTCGAGGTCAGGCAGAGGCACTCGGCCGCGCCTTCAGCGCAGCATGCCAGCGGCGCACGTTGGCCAACTCCTCCGGGACCGCGATGCGCGCGGGCTTCATGAAGTCGATGGCCACGAGGCCGGTGATGTCCGCGACCGACAACTCATCGCCAGCCGCGAACTCGTTTTCGGCCAGATGGCGGTCCAGAATCTCCAGGAATTCCAGCACCTTCGGCTTGTTTGCTTCACCCCATTCGGGAATTTGCGGCACTTCCCATTCCTTCATCGCGGGATGGAGGTGGCGGAATGAATGGCCGACGGCCAGGAACAGGTTCAGTTCGAGGCGGCGCTGCCACATCTCGACCCGAGCCTTGCCGAGCGCGCCACGTCCGAACAGCGCGGGCTCCGGATGCAGTTCCTCGAAATACCGGCAGATGGCGATGGTTTCGCACAGCACCGTGCCGTCATCGAGTTCAAGCACGGGCAAGCGCTGCAGCGGATTGCGCGACGAGATGTCGGCACTCCTGTGAGCCATCGCTCCCATGTCTACCGGCTCAAGCGGGACCTCGATCCCCTTCTCCGCAAGGAATATGCGCACACGCCGCGGATTGGGCGCCTTGCCGCCGTCGAAGAGCTTCATGTGGTCCTCCAGTCCGGCGGACAGATAAGCCATCGCTCAGAAGATTCGAAGCCACTCGAGGAGGGCCGACATGAGGCCAGGACCGAAGTGTTCGGCCTCCGCCATGCCTCCGTGGGTCTCACGCCAGTCACGCGGTCGGTCGAACTCGCCCGCCCACAGGCCACGCCGCGCTTCCCTGGCCTGCCTTTCCTCGTGGGCATAGCCGCCGAAGGCCACCACCCATCCTTCCTCGACAAGCCGGGCGTTCAGATCGACGTCGCCGGCGCGGCAGATGCCCAACAGACGTCCGTAGCGATCATGCTCGCGCCAAGTGCAGGACACGGGCCGACCCGCGACGAGCTCGCGCAGCGCATCCCTGGCCCGACGCCCGCAGGCATAGTCGCCGCCCTCGCCCCGGCAGGTCTGGGACAGTTCGGGTGCATCGATGCCCCACAGACGGATGCGCTGGCCCGCGATCGTTATCGTGTCGCCGTCGTTGACGATCACCTGGCCGGCAAGTTCCGACGGCTCGCCATACATCCGAGCCGCCAGCAGGCCGACCAAGACGAGAAAGACGGCGGCCATCGCCACATCGCCGGCCAGACTCAAGCGCGAGCTTTTTCTCCAGAAACGCCGAATGCGGTGCATTCCAGTCATATGGCAAACAGTCCGTTAAACATTCCTGCCTAGCCTTGGAGTGCACTTTCTTCGCGAGAATCGGGCCCGTCTTTCAACGAATGCCGTCCACGGAATCCCAACTGGCGGACAAGATCATAGTGGACCGCAGGAAGCCGCGCCGAAATAACGACGTTGCTCAGGCGGTGCGAAACATTCGCGATCGTCTTGCCCAGCAGCCCGGCAGCGTCACCTTCGACGCCGAACTGCTGAAGCTGCACGCCCGCACGATGATCTCTGGCGCAACCGCCGTGCCACTACTCGTGCTGGTCATCGCGATCGGCGGGCTGTTGCTCGGCGTGAGTGCGATCATCGCGGTGTGGGCGCTGGTGACCGTGGCCTGCTACACGGGGCTGGCGCTGGTCGCGAAACGTGCCGACCGTACCGACACCCGCGCCCTGGACATCCGCCGCACGCGGCGCGCCTTCCTGATCGCGCATTTCGTCTCGGGGTTCGGGTGGGCCTACCTGGCCGTGCTCGAATGCAGCGAATGCCAGGTCGACCAGTTTTCCGCGGTGAAGGCGACGCTGCTCCTGATGGCGATCGCCGCGACGGCGCTCTTCGCTGCATCGCTGCGCGGCGCGCTCATCGCCACCTTCGCGCTGCCGGTGGGCGTGTTTCTCGTCAGCGGTGCGCGGATGGGCGGCCCGGTCGAGGTGGTGATGACGGCGCTGCTGGTCCTCGGCCTGCCGTTCTTCGCCTACATCTCCAGCCGACTGAACAGTTCCACGCAGATGCTGCTGTCGTTCCGCACCGAGAAGGATGCACTGATCGCCGAACTCGAGACGGCGACGTCGATCTCGGAAGAAGCCCGGCGCCGCGCCGAGGAGGCCAACCTGGCGAAGTCGCGCTTCCTGGCCTCGATGAGCCATGAGTTGCGCACGCCGCTCAACGCGATCCTCGGCTTCTCGGAAGTAATGGGCAACGAGGTGCTCGGTCCCATGAACAACCCGACCTATCGCGACTATGCCCACGACATTCACACGTCTGGCCAGCACCTGCTGCAGCTCATCAACGAGATTCTCGATCTCTCCCGCATCGAGGCGGGCCGCTACCAGTTGAGCGAAGAGCCGGTTCCGCTGGCGGAGATCGCCGAGGATTGCTGCCATCTGACGGCGTTGCGGGCACGCGGCAAGGACATCCGCATCATCGAGGAGTACGAGCCCGGCCTGCCGCTGCTTCTGGCCGACGAGCGCGCGGTGCGGCAGATCACGCTCAACCTGCTCTCGAACGCCATCAAGTTCACCTCGACGGGCGGGACGGTGCGCGTGCGCGTCGGCTGGACAGTGGGGGGCGGCCAGTACGTCTCGATCAGGGACAACGGGCCGGGCATTCCCGAGGAGGAGATACCGATCGTGCTTTCGGCCTTCGGCCAGGGCAGCATCGCGATCAAGAGCGCCGAGCAGGGCACCGGCCTCGGCTTACCGATCGTGCAGGGGCTCGTGGCGATGCACGACGGCACGTTCGAGATGAAATCCAAGCTGCGCGAGGGAACGGAGGTGCTGATCACGTTCCCGGCCTGGAGGGTGCTGCCGCGCGGCGAAAGGAAACAGGCCGCTCAGGCATGAGCGACTTTGCAGCACCAGCCGCTTGGCCGAATCTCCTCAACGCCTTATCGAGGAGCGAGCGGCGGACCATGAAAGGAGCCCGAACTTGCGCGTTGCCACGATTGGATTGCTTCTGTCGGCCCTCGCGCTGAGCGCCTGCCAGAGCGCGAACTATTCCCGGACCTATACGCAGTCCCAGCAGGGGCGCTGCGTGCCGCGCGCCTATGACGCCGGGCTCTGCAACAACTATGACGGGTTCGGCGGCGCCTTCGGGCCGGCCGTTCCGCGCGGCGGCACGGCGGGCGCTGGCTTCTGAGCGAAAAGGCTTCCGAGCCTTTCGGGCAGGCGGCGCCTCAGGCCTGGCGCCCTGCCCCTTGCCCGGCGATTGCCAACATGTGCTGGGCGACGGTCGCGGCAGCCTTTGCCGTGCCGATAGCGAGTGCGCCTGCAGCACCTGTCGCATGGATCCTGTGGCCGGAAATCGCGGCGAGCCCCATGCGCTCAGTGGCCCGCGCCGCGGCGCCCTCGCTGGGCAGGCCGGACAGGAGGCAGTGATCGAGCGATCCCGGCCGGATGGCATGGAGAACCGCCGCGGCTGCGATTGAACAGTTCCCGTCCAGGATGACGGGAATCCGTTCCATCCGGGACGCGATAATCGCTCCGGCGGTCGCGGCGATCTCGCGTCCCCCGACCCGGCGCAGGATCTCCAGCGGATCCGACAAGTGACGACCGTGATGGCGCAGGGCTTCTGCCACCGCGCCCGTGGGCTTGTCCGACTCTTCCTGTCCTTCCAGCGCGCGAATTACCGCCTCCGCCGAAATGTCACCGTCGCCCCCGATGTCGGAGAGCGCGATCAGGTCGACACCACCGGCGATCGACTCCATGCCGAAGGCGATGGTTGCCGCGCAGTCCCGCTCGCTCAGCGCATCTTCCCGGGTGAAATCTGCAGTCGGCACGTCGAGCGCGAGGTCGAACACCTTCAACGCAAGCTCGGCCGCCCCGCAGAGCGCCGAGACCGGCGCCTTTCCGGACGCAATCAGCTCCACGGCAGCAGCGGCCGAAGCGCTGGCTCCCGCGGGACCCGCCGCAAACCCGTGCGTCCCGGCAAAGATCGCGACCAGGGGCTGCCGGACGGCGGGCGCCCTTCCCGTCCACCGCGCCAGCCATGTCGCGAGGCGTTCGAGGTCGCCGAGATCGCCGGTGTCGGAACGCTGTGCGGCAAACAAGCCTTCGAGCCGCGCGGCCGCCTGCTCGTCGCCCGCCGGCATGGCCGAGAACAGCCGCCTTATGTCGCTGAAGGGAAGACCGGATTCCACTTGCGTTGCCCTTCCTGTGTGCCACGCGGCGTCTACAGGCTTGCACCCCCGCCCGCAAGCGCGACCCACCACCAGCTTTCCGGTCCGGTCGGTTTCCGTTACGGAAGGCCCTCTTTACAGGCGCTTCTGTTAGCGCTACCATTTCCAAAGATGGCGGCCGGAGGGAGGAGACCGACAGCAGCCATCCGACCAGTACCCGCCCGCCTTTCCAGGAATTCGCAGACCCCCTTGCGTCGGAAAGGCAGGGTCTTCCATTCCCGGGCAGATACAGCGGTTGCCGGCCACAGGGGTTCACCTATCCTTGGGAGGAAATCGATGTACAAGTCAGTCGTCGGCGGCATTGTCGCCGCCACAGCGCTCGTGCTTGCCTCGACAACGGCGTTTGCCGAACCGGAAATCGTCAGTGGTCCGGCTGCGGATCCGGAATGCTTCGTTCCCTGGACCGAAGCCACCAAGTACTTCCAGTACCCGAAGAAGGAAGGGCCGTATCGCATCGCTCTCGCGAACGGCTTCATCGCCAATACCTGGCGCATCCAGATGATCCAGACCGCGAAGGCCTATGCTGCGCAGCCGGAGATCGCGGCCAAGCTGAAGGAGTTCAAGGTCGTCTCCACCGGCGAAGACGTGCCGGCGCAGATATCGGCGATCAACAACTTCATCGATTCCGGCTATGACGCCATTGTCGTCAACGCGCAGAACCCGACCGCGTTCGCTCCGGTCATCAAGCGGGCGAAGGATGCCGGCGTGATTCTTGTGGCCTTCGACAACATCCTGGACACCGAAGACGCCATCAACGTCAACGTCGACCAGAAAGGCTTGGGCGTGCTGTGGGCCAAGTGGCTCGACAAGCACCTGCCCGACGGCGGCAAAATCCTCGAAGTGCGCGGCGTCGCTGGCACGTCAGTCGATACCGACCGTCACAACGGCATTCACGAGACGTTCGCCGAAACCGGCAAGAACTGGGACGTCGTCGAAGTCATCGGCAAGTGGGACGACCCGACCGCGCAGAAGGCCGCCGCGGACGCGATCGCGGTTCACAAGAAGTTCGACGGCATCACCGCACAGGGCGGCGACACCGGCGTCGTGCAGGCCATGATCGACGCCAAGCACCCCTTCGTCCCGTTCGGCGGCGAAACCGAGAATGGCTTCCGCAAATTCTGCGCGAAGTTCGCCGGCGAAGGCCTGAAGTGCTCATCCGCGGGCACCGGCCCGGCGCAGGTCGCCGTGGCGATCAAGACCGCAATCGCCGCGCTCGAGGGCGAGGTCGTGCCGCAGTCGGTGAAACTGCCTACCGCGATCGTCGAAGACCCGAACTTCAAGGAAGGCGAAGACTACTATCCCGACCAGTCCGACAACTTCTTCGTCGGCAACTCCTTCCCGACCTGTGGGATCAACTTCACCGCGCAGGAAATCATGGGGCAGACCGAGGCCAACCAGTAACGCAACAGCGGTCGCGGGAACCCTCCCGCGGCCGTTCCCCCGGCATCGGTGACCGACATGACTGCGACCAGAGAACCCGGCGGCGATCTGCTTTTCCGCATGGAAGGCATTTCCAAGCGCTACGGCGGGGTGCGCGCATTGGAGAATGCGGACCTGCCGGTACAGGCCGGGCGGATCCATGCCATCCTTGGCGAGAACGGCGCCGGCAAGTCCACGCTCATCAAGATCATGGCCGGCGTGGTCGCCCCCGACGAAGGCCGCATGCTGATGGACGGGCGCGAGGTCAGCTTCGCCTCCCCCGCCGAGGCCAACGCGGCCGGCATTGCCTGCATCTTCCAGGAACTCTCTCTCATCCCCGACCTCAGCGTCGCGGATAACATCGCCATTTCCGCCCCGCCACGGCGGTTCGGCCTCATCGACCGGAAGGCCCAGCGACGACTGGCGGAGGAAGCGCTGGCGCGCGCTGGCGCCGACGACATCCACCCGCGCACGCTGGTGAAGGACCTGCCGCTGTCGCGCCGGCAGATGGTGGAGATCGCCAAGGCGCTGGCGCGCAATCCGCGCATCCTCATCCTCGACGAGGCCACCTCGGCGCTCACCGCGTCCGACGTCGCCAAGGTCTTCGCCGTGCTCAAGCGGCTGCGCGCCGAGGGCATGGCGCTCCTCTACATCTCGCACCGGATGCACGAGATCGCCGAACTCGCCGACGACTGCACGGTGTTCCGCAACGGACGGAAGGTCGCGACGTATGCCGCCGGCACCCGCAGCGACGCGGAAGTGGTCGAGATGATGATCGGCCGCGAATATTCCAACGTGTTTCCCCCCAAGCCCGCGCGCGCCAGGACGGGCGAGACGCCGATCCTGGAACTCAGGAACCTGAGCTGGGGCGAGCGGCTGCGCGATATTTCGCTGACGATAGCCCGGGGCGAGGTGGTCGGGCTCGGCGGGCTGGACGGCCAGGGCCAGCGCGAACTCCTGCTCGCCCTGTTCGGCGTGCTGCGCGGCTGCACGGGGGAGGTGCTCGTCGAAGGCAAGCCGGTTCGCGTTTCCAGCCCGGCGCAGGCGCGCTCGGAGAGGATCGGCATGGCGCTGATCCCAGAGGACCGCAAGACCGAGGGCCTGATGCTGCCTATGACGGTGCGCGAGAACCTTTCCTTCGCCGCGCTCGACCGGGTGTCGCGCGCCGGCGTTATTGACAAAACCCAGGAGGATCGCCGGATCGAGGAGATGGTCCGGCTGCTGGCGATCAAGACGGCCGGCGTGGACATCCCCGTCGGAGCGTTGTCGGGCGGCAACCAGCAGAAGGTGGTGATCGCCAAATGGCTGATGCGCGGGCCCCGCATCATCCTGCTTAACGATCCGACGCGGGGCATCGACGTCGGCACCAAGCAGGAGATCTATGCGCTTCTGCGCCGGCTGGCGGACGACGGTGCCTCGATCCTGTTCTATTCGACCGACTACGACGAACTCATCGGCTGCTGCGACCGCGTGCTGGTGCTCTATGACGGCCAGGTCGTGAACACGCTGGAGGGCGACGGCATCACCGAGCACGCGTTGATCGCGAGCGCGCTGAACATCGGCGACCGCATCAGGGCGCAGGGAGGCGCGGCATGAAGGAGTGGCGCTATCTCGTCGCCGAAAACAGGGGAACGCTGCTGGCGGTCGCCATCTTCGTGGCGATCTTCATCATCTACACAGCGAACCATCCGGCTGGGCTTACGGCCAACGTGGCGCAGACCGCGGCCAACAAGGGCGTGCTGCTCGCCTTCGTCGCCATGGCGCAGACGCTGGTGGTGATCACCGCGGGCATCGACCTGTCGGTGGGCATGATCTTCATCCTGACCAACTGCCTGGCCTCCTGGCTGGTGCTCGGCACGCCGGGCGAAACGGCGCTGGGCGTGGTCGCGGTGCTCCTGTGCGGGCTGCTGTGCGGCGCGCTGAACGGCGCCATCGTCATCTTCGGGCGACTGCAGCCGATCGTCGCCACCATCGCGACGGGGGCCATCTATTTCGGCATCGCGCTTATGCTGCGGCCGTTTCCCGGGGGGTCGGTGAACGAGGATCTTGCGGATGCCCTGACCGGAAAGCTCTTCGGCATCATCCCGTCCAGCCTCGTGGTGCTGGCGCTGGTCGTGCTGGTCGTGTGGGTGCCTTTCAGCCGTTCGCTCTACGGGCGCACGGCCTATGCCGCAGGCTCCTCGGAAGCGGCGGCCTACATGTCCGGCATCCCGATCGGACGGTCGAAGTTCCTGGCCTACACCCTTGCCGGCCTGCTGGCGTCGATCGGCGGGCTGTTCCTGACCTTCTTCACCTATACCGGCGAAGCGGCCTTCGCGAGCGGCAACGCCTATACGCTTTTCTCCATCGCCGCCGTGGTGCTGGGCGGGGTTTCGCTGTTCGGCGGCAGGGGCAGCGTGATCGGCGCGATCTTCGGGGCGCTTGCCTTCCGCACCATAGGCGACCTGCTCTTCGTCTTCGACTTCGACCCGTTGTGGCAGCCGCTGTTCCAGGGCGTCGTGCTCCTGGTCGCGGTCAGCCTCGGCGCATTCGGGCTGTTCCGCGTCCGCAACCGGCTGGAGTGGTTCCTATGAGCGAACTCGCCACCCGACCCGGGCTGCGCATGCCCCGCATCCTCAAGAGGTTCGATCCGGCAGTCGCGACCGCCTTCGCCTGCATCATCCTGCTCCTCATCCTCGGCAGCTTCTATTCGACGAGCTTCCTTTCGCCCGAATATCTCCTCCAGCAGCTCAAGGTGGCGTCGTTTCTCGGCGTGATCGCCACGGGCATGATGCTGGTCATCCTGCTCGGCCAGATCGACCTTTCGGTGCCCTGGGCGGTGGCGACGGGCGGCATGATGGCCTGCGCGGCGGCCGCCTTCGGCCCGGCCGGCACCGCTTTTGCCATTCCGTTCGGCATCCTGTGCGGCATGCTGATCGGCTTCGTGAACGGGATCGGAGTCGCCTATCTGCGCATCCCGTCGATGATCATCACGCTGGCGACCAACGCGGTCGCGCAGGGCCTGATGGTGGTCTACACGGGAGGCTTCTCGCCGCAGGATTCAGCCACCTTCGCCATGCGCGAGATCGCCACCGGCGAGATCATCCCGCTGGTGCCCAACGCCGTCATCATCTGGGCAATCATCGGCGCTGCGACCGTGTTCCTGCTCACCCGCACCACCTTCGGCCGCGCCGTCTACGCCATCGGCAACCGCGAGCGGGCCGCCTATCTCTCGGGCATCGACACGCGGCGGGTCGTGCTCATCGCCTTCGTGATCTCCGGCGGGCTGAGCGCGTTCGGCGGCATCCTGCTTTCCGGCTATGCCTCGAAAGCCGCGCAGTCGATGGGCGACGCCTACCTGCTGCCTTCCATCGCCGCCGTCGTCCTTGGCGGCACGTCGATCCTCGGAGGCCGGGGCTCCTATCTGGGCACGGTGGCCGGCGTCATCCTGATCACGCTGCTGCAGTCGATCCTGTCGGTCATGCAGATGCCCGAGGCGGGCAGGCAGGTGATCTATGGCGTTGTCATCGTGGCCATGCTGCTGCTCTATGGCCGCAGTCCAGCGAGTCGCTGATCAATGGCAAATACTGAAACAAGCCACGGGCCGCTGGCCGTCGTCGTCATGGGTGTATCAGGCTGCGGAAAGTCAGCGATCGGCGAGGCGCTGGCGGAGCTTCTGGGCGCCGAGTTCATCGAGGGCGACAGGCTGCATCCTCCCGAGAACGTCGCACGCATGACGCGGGGCATCCCGCTCACGGACGAGGACCGTGCCGGGTGGCTGGATTCGGTGGGCGACACCATCGCCAGCGCCAATGCGGGGGGGCGCGGCGTCGTAGCCGCCTGCTCGGCCCTGAAGCGCAAATATCGCGATCGGCTGCGCGCCAAGGTGCCGGGGCTTGTCTTCGTGCATCCGGTCGTGGACAAGGAGACTGCGCGCAACAGGATTTCCGCACGCAAGGGGCATTTCATGCCGGCAAGTCTCGTCGACAGCCAGTTCGCTGCCCTCGAGCCCCCGGAGCCCGACGAAACGGCGATCAGCCTCAACGGCCTGAAACCCGTCGATGCACTTGTGGGGGAGAGCGTGCGGCGGTTGCGGCGCGAAACGGAGATCGTCTGAGGCCGGATGCGCGGCCGGGACGCCAAACGAACAGGACTGGAGGATAAATGTTCGGAATCGTGGAGGGAACTGGGTTCGAAGTCATCGACAAGCGGTTCAGCCGACTCTTCGTCGGCTCGATGCGCGTCGACCGACTGTGGACGGGAGGGCGCTGGTGCGAGGGACCGGCCTGGTTCGGGGCTGGGCGCTATCTTGTGTGGTCTGACATTCCCAACAACCGCATGATGCGCTGGGACGAGACGGACGGCTCGGTGTCGGTGTTCCGTTCGCCGTCCAACAATTCCAACGGGAACACGTTCGACCGCCAAGGCCGGCTGGTGACGTGCGAGCACCAGGCGCGCCGCGTCACGCGCACCGAACATGACGGCACTATCACCGTGCTGGCCGATCGCTATGAGGGCAAACGCTTCAACTCGCCCAACGACGCTGTGGTGAAGAGCGACGGAACGGTCTGGTTCACAGATCCGGCCTACGGAATCGACACGGACTACGAGGGTGACAAGTCGCCGCAGGAGCTGGACGGCTGCCACGTCTACCGGCTCGACCCGGCAACCGGCAGCCTGACGCGCGTGGCGACCGACTTCGTGCGGCCGAACGGGCTCGCCTTCTCACCCGACGAGAGCCTGCTTTACATCGCCGATACCGGCCGCACGCACGTCGAGAACGGCCCGGCGCACATCCGGCGCTTCAAGGTCGGCGCCGACGGCAAGCTGAGCGGGGGCGAGGTGTTCGCAGAGTGCACCGTCGGCCTGTTCGACGGCTTCCGCATCGACGAGGACGGGCGGGTGTGGACCAGCGCCGGCGACGGCGTGCACTGCTACGATCCGGACGGTACGCTGATCGGCAAGATCCTCATTCCGGAACCGGTGGCGAATGTCGAATTCGGCGGCGTGAAGCGCAATCGCCTGTTCATCTGCGCGACGAGCTCGCTCTATTCCGTCTACCTGACGATCAACGGCGCCAAGCGGGTCTGATCCCGTCGGACGTTCCCGGCCGCATTCTGCCAACGCAGGACCGCGGCCGGGCGAAGCTGGTCAGGAAGTGCCTATCTCGGCCTGGAGCGCGGCGATGTGCGGCTCCGCAGCCGCCATCGCGGCCCGTTCGATAGCGCGGAAGCGGGTCACCAGCGCCAGTCCCGTGCCGGTGAGCGTCGCACCACCGCCGCGCCTGCCGCCCTTCTGCGCCGAAAGGACCGGCTTACCGAACAGCTGGTTCATCTCCTCGACCAGATCCCACGCGTGCTTGTAGGACATGTTCATGTGCCGCGCGCCGGCCGAGATGGAACCGTGGGCGGCGATCTGTTCGAGGAGCTCGATCTTGCCGGGGCCGATCCTGCCTTCGGGATCGAGGTTGATGCGCAGGCTGAGGGAGGGCATGTCGTCCTGGACCGGTTCCGCCTCTTCGGCCTGTGCGCCGGCCGGGCGTTATATCGAGGACTTTATATCAATCGGCCCGGCGCGAAGGCAATCGCCGCTATCGCACGGCCATCGGCATGCCCTGAACCGCAACGCTCTTGACGATGGCGAAGACTTCCCTGCCGCGCCGCAGGTCCAGCAGTTCGACCGAACGGCTGGTGACGCTGGCAAGCAGGTGATCGCTGCCGCATGTGAGGTCCAGCATGAAGCGCCCCCTGCCCGCATCGGCGATGCCGTCGATCCGCGCGGCGACTACGTTCAGCGCGCTGATGCCGCGCGGCCGCTCGGTGGCGACGATCACGTCGCTCGCGTCGATCCTGACGCGCACGCGCGTCCCGACCGCAAGCCGCGGCACTGAAAGCCGCCATTCGCCGCCGGACGAGCGCAGTATCGCCAGGCCGTGTTCCGGTTCCTCCCCGACGACCTCCATCTCGACCAGCGAGAACGGGCCGTCGTCGAACACGGCATCCCCCGGCTTCGGCTGCCAACCGGCCGTCGCCAGCACCTCGCCTGCCGGCCCTGCCTTGCGCACGCGTCCTCCCGCCAGATGGACGACGTCGGTGGCAAGGCGCGAGACCTCGGCCAGTGCATGGCTGACATAGACGATCGGGATGCGGATCTCGTCGCGCAACCGCTCGATGTAGGGCAGGATCTCGGCCTTGCGCTCCTCGTCCAGCGAGGCGAGCGGCTCGTCCATCAGGATCAGCCTGGGGCTGGCGATCAGCGCACGGCCGATCGCGACCCGTTGCTTCTCGCCGCCCGACAGCATTGCGGGCCGGCGTTCGAGCAGATCGCCGATGCCGAGCATGTCGACGACGCCTTCGAAATCCGCATAGCGCTCGCCGCGAGGCGTGAAGAATCGTCCGTAATTCAGGTTCTGCCGGACGCTGAGGTGGGGGAACAGGCGCGCGTCCTGGAAGACGTAGCCGATGCGGCGGCGATGCGGCGGCAGGAAGACGCGGGCCTGCGTATCGACCAGGACCCGGCCGTCCGCCTCCACCCGGCCCGACATCGGCCGCACCAGCCCACCGATGACGTTGACGAGGGTCGTCTTGCCCGAGCCCGACGGGCCGAACAGCGCGGTCAGGCGACCGCTGCTGCGGAACTCGGCCTCCAGCAGAAATGCGCCCTGCCGGTGCCTGACCGAGACGGCGAGGGTCATTCGAGCTCCAGCCGTCGGCTGACGCGGCGCGCCAGCACCTCCGAGGCCAACAGCGCCAGCATGGCGATCGCGATGGACACCAGCGTCAGGCGCATCGCGCCGACCTCGCCCCCCGGCACCTGCGTCAGCGTGTAGATCGCCGACGGCAGGGTCTGCGTCTCGCCCGGAATGTTGGACACAAAGGTGATGGTGGCGCCGAACTCTCCCATGGCCTTGGCGAAGGCCAGGATCATGCCGGCGATCACGCCCGGCAGGATCAGCGGCAGCGTCACCGTGGCAAACACCCATGCCGGCCGCGCCCCGAGCGTGCCGGCAGCCGCTTCCAGCCGGCGATCCACGGCCTCGATCGAGAGCCGGATCGCGCGCACCATCAACGGGAAGGCCATGACACCGCATGCCAGCGCGGCGCCCGTCCAACGGAAGGAAAAGACCAGCCCGCAGCAGGACTCGAGCAGGGAGCCCACCGGGCCCCGTCTGCCGAAGGTGATCAGCAGCAGGTAGCCGGTCACCACCGGCGGAAGGATGAGTGGCAGGTGGACCAGCCCGTTGAGCGCCGACTTGCCCCAGAAGTCACGCCGGGCAAGCAGCCAGGCGACAGCAATGCCCAGCGGCAGGCTGACGAACGTCGCCCAGGTCGAAACCCACACCGAGAGACGAACGGCCGTCCATTCCTCCGGGCTCAGCGCCAGCCAGTCCATGCCCCCTCGATCAGCGTCGGCGTCAGTTCGAGACTGGCGGTACCAATACGGTGAAACCCTGCTGCTCGAACAGCGCCTTTGCCTTCGAGGTCTGCAGGCACTTCAGGAAGGCCGGAGCATGATCGTCCCTGGCTTCGGCGAGTTGCGCCACCGCATAGACGATCGGCGGGTGGGTGTCTTCCGGGAACGTGGCCACCACCTTGACCTTGGGATCAGCCGCCGCGTCTGTCGCATAGACGATGCCGAGCGGCGCCTCACCTGTGGATACCAGCGCGAGCGCGGCCCGGACGTTCTCGGCCTGCGCCACCTTGCCTTCGACGGAGCCCCAGACGCCGAGCTTCTCCAGGGCCGCCTTTCCGTATTTGCCGGCGGGCACGGAATCGACGTTCGCCATCGCGAGCCGCCCGTCGCCAACCAGAGCCGCAAGGTCTAAGCCGGGTGCGATCTCGATCGCCGCGCCCGAATCCGCCGGTGCGATCAGCACGATGCGGTTGCCGAGAAGCTTTGTCTCCGTATCCTTCACGGTAAGGTTCTTGTCGGAGAGGTAGGCCACCCAGTCGAGGTCGGCGGACACGAAGATATGGGCCGGGGCGCCCTGTTCTATCTGCCTAGCGAGCGCCGAGCTTGCCGCATAGGAGATCGTGGCTGCTTCGCCCACCTCCGCCTCGCAGGCGGCGTTGACGGCGTCGAGCGCGTTCTTGAGGCTGGCAGCGGCAAATACGGTCAGCTTCTCATGCGCGGCCGCGCCCTGCGCCCAGAAGCCGCCAGTCGCCAGCAGGGCCGCCACCAACGCGCCATAGGCATACTTCCTCGGAGACATCACCTGCTCCCGATTGCTGGGCCCGCGCCTGCTACCGCCCGCCGGTCGGACTCGATGTATCCAATGAAACATATCAAAGCCGTCGTGTCCATGCGGGTATGGGAGGTGGGTCGCTGGCATTCGATGCGATATCAGGCTCTGCGATCTGTGCTGCCTGGCGCAGCGGGGTCCGGCATTTCGCCGTGCAGATGCAACGGCCTGTCTGTCTTGCAATTCTCGATATGACCAACGAGATAGATCGGGCAGTGGAACGCGACTGATGCCGAGCCATTCGCGTCACCAGAAGCGGACGCCTGGAACATCGCCTGTTCGGACCATGATGGCAAAGGCGGCACAATACTGCGCCCTGCCGGACTAGCAGGGCGGCAGCACTCAGCGGCCCGCGAGCACACCATCAGGGGCGCCCGCATCGAAAACTGTGTCCGGAAAGCCGACCGCCCAAGCGGCCGGAACGGGGAGCCTACAGCGTGTCCAGCTTCCCGAGATGCTTCGCGGTGAGATAGTAGAAGGTCACGCGGCTCTTGCTGCGGTCGGCCGCCATCGCCTCGCAGACGTTGCGGATCGCCTCGTCGGCCTTCGCGGAGTCCGTCACGCCGAGCTTCTTGGCGATCCAGCCGGCCTTCACACGATCAAGCTCCTTCTGGTCGGTCGCGGAAACCAGAGCGGAGTCGCGGTTGCGCAGCGCGATGCCCAGATGCTTGACGATCTTACCAACCGTTTCGGCACTCGCCCCCGGATCGTATTTCTGAACATCGGCCAGGTAGTCGGTCATGCACGTTCCTCCCTCATCGAGGGGTCCCGGCGGCTGCGCCGGTCTTTTCCCCCGGCGGCAGGATTCGGTGGCAGACCCGACAAGTCAAGCGAAAGGCAAGCGCCGGCGCGCGAAACCTCACTCGGCGATGCGCGGACGTCCGGTCGCCACGGCGACGAGCCGGGCCTCGATGAACATGCGCTGGCCTTCCACCGTGGAGACGCGCACGTCGCGCTCGAGGGTGACCTCCGCAGTTGCAGCACCGGCGGCGCGCGCGGCTTCGGCAGCCCTGGCCGAAACCGCCTCGCCTGCCCAGGCGAGCGCCGCCGCCTCGTCGGTGAAGTCCTTCATCATGGTCGCGGCAGCGACCCTGAAAAGGCCTTCGGCGGGCTGGCTGACGATCGCTTCGGCCGACACGCGCACCTGGCCGACGACGGCGCCGAGGGCGTTGGCAACGTCGGTGTCTTCGGGAATGACGCAACGGTTGCCGACGAAGTCGGGCAGCCCTTCGTAGTGAAGCGGCGCCGACGCGCCCAGGCCGATCACCGGCCTGTCGAGCGCCACACTGAGCCGCGCGATGCCAAGCCGTCCGTCGATCGCGCTCTGCACGAGGGCGTGGGATATGGTGGCCGAGCCGTCGAGTCCGTCCTCGGCGAAGGCCGTCTCCAGGATCGCCTCGGCGGAGCGGCGGGTCACCGCCACCAGCACGCGCTCGCTGATCTCCTCGACTGATTCCGCGATCGCGCGGCCGCGCCCGTCGCGACGCCGGGCGAAGAGTTCCGCGCCCAGCCGCGCCGCGGCGGCATCCCAGTTGGACTGACGCCCGAGCACATGGGCGGCGTCCGAGGGGGTAAAGCCGCTGATCATCACCAGGCCGCGCGCCACCAGCCGGTCGAGCGTGGCGGCCGCCGCGGTCGAGGGCAGGACGCGATCGAGCGGTTCCGGCACGTCACCGATCTGCTGGTAGAGCCGCGCCTCGGCGGCGGACAGGCCCGTGGCCAGCCGCTCCGGCAGTCCGGCCCGGAACGCGAAGCGGCCGTCCAGCCGCCCCGGGTTGGGGGCGCGTAGCTGTCGCTCGAGATGGCCGAGGACAGCCTCCCGGTACTTCATGCCGATCAGCGCCAGCGGCACCAGTCGGCGCGGCCCGAGCGCAATCGCCGCCTCCAGGCTGCGGTCCTCGAGACGGACCTCGGAATCGCCGCCGAGGCCAAACGTGCGCATGGCCACTGCCTCGACCATGGTGCGGAAACCACCCACGGTGGCGCCGTCCGGGTCGAGCCTGGGGCGGCCGCCTTCCAGCACCGCGACGTCGGTCGTGGTGCCGCCGATGTCGGACACCATCGCATCTGCCAGTCCGGTCATGTGCCGGGCCCCCACGAGGCTCGCCGCCGGTCCCGACAGGATCGTCTCGATCGGCCGCTGACGGGCAAAGGCGGAAGAAACCAGCGCGCCGTCGCCACGCACGACCATCAGAGGGGCGGAAATCCCGCGGGCGGCAAGAAACGTTTCGGTTGCCACCACGAGGCGGTCGATCAGGGCGATCAGCCGAGCGTTGAGCAGGGTCGTCAGGGCACGGCGCGGTCCGCCGAGCTTAGCCGAAAGCTCGTGGCTGGTGGTCACCGGCAGGCCGGTCCGTTCGCGGATGAGGTCGCGTGCGGCGATCTCGTGGGCGGGATTGCGGGTCGAGAAATAGGCGCAGACGGCAAAGCCGGAAACCTGCGATGCCAGCGTGTCGAGCGCCTGCTCGAGCGGCGCGAGGTCAAGCGGCCGGGCGTTTCCGTGCACGTCATGGCCGCCATCGCACTGCACCACCGGGTCGCCGCCAAGCGCCTTCGCCAGGCCGTCGCGGTGAAGGTCCGATTCCGAGAAGCCGATCATCACGAGGACCACCCGACCGCCCTGCCCTTCGACCAGCGCGTTGGTGGCGAGGGTGGTCGACATGGAGACGAGTTTCACGTCCCCCGCGTTCACGCTGGCACGATGCAGCACCGCATCCACGGCGCCGGCAATGCCCTCGGCAAGATCGTGGCGCGTCGTCAGCGACTTGGCCTTCGCCAGAACGCCGGCCTCCTCCGACCAGAGCACGGCATCGGTATACGTGCCGCCTGTGTCGATGCCGAGAAACACCGCGGCGTCACGTCCGTCCGACCCGGTCATTGCGAGATGGCCTCTTCCTGTTCGAGCGTCAGCGGCTTGATCCCCGGCGTGGCGGGGATCGGTTGCTCGTCGGTGTCGGCCGGCACGACGGGCACTGGCTGCCGATGTGCGGCAGCGCAGGCCGACAGGACCAGGCAGGAGGACAGCGCCACGACAAGGCGGCGGGAATTTCGCGGCTTGCGGATACCAGACAAGATAGGACGCTGAGACACCGAGGGAGCGCCTTCATGGTCCGCTTTGGGCCGGTGTGCAACCGTTTTCGCGACCGATGTCCCGCCGGGGCATCCAGCGTGCCCCAGCACGGCGCTCGTAGAGCCGGATCTAGTGCGTCAGGGCCCTGTATTGCAGCAGGGAGGAGACGGACCTCTCCGCCACCTGCTCGGCAGACAGCGTCGCCATGCTGGCGGAAAACACTTCCGGACCGACCTGCATGAGGCCGCCCGTCTCGTCGAGCGTGTCGAGCATGCCGGCGATGGCGAAATCGCCCTCGCCTGGCCAGAGGCGCTCGAAACATTCCGTCTCGAGCGTCACGCCAGGCTTCATCGGCAGGTAGCCATCGCAGACCTGCACGCAGTGAATGAGTTCACCCGGGATCGAGCGAAGCGTCTCCAGCGATGGGTTGCTGCGCGTGAAGTGCGTGCAGTCGAAGACGAAGCCGCCGTTCTTCACTCCGGAATCCTGCAGGATCTTCCAGCCCTGCTCGAGGCTCACCACGCCCCACATCGGAATGCATTCGAGGTCGCAGGTCACGCCGTGCTCGGCAGCCTGACGGCAGATCTCTGCGTAGAAGCCGGTGATCTGCTCGGTGGTGTAGCGGTTCGCCGGGAAGGTGGCGTTGAGGCTCATGTAGGTGCAGCCGAGCTTGTCGCAGATGTCGAAGAAGACAGCCGGTGAGATGTCGTGGGCGCGGGCATAATCCTCGCCGAAATTGACGGGCCGCCAGTCCGGCACCCAGGGGCACAGCGGATCAAGGCGGCCGATCTCGACGCCGCCATCAGCGGCAATCGCCTTCATGTCTGCTATGGAAAGACCTTCCGCGACGAGCTTCAGCACTTCCTGGGGCTGGATGGTCATCTGCTGAAAGCCAGCGAGCCGCGTCGCCCTTACCTTCTCCGGGAACGGCAAATGCAGCACGTTCGAGAACGGCATGGCGAAGACGATGTCCTTGCGGAACTGCGGCATGAATACCCCCCTGCAATGCCGTGAATGGCCTCGACAACCCGCACCGACAGGGGACGCCCCGTCGCGTTGCACCTCCCGATGTCACGGCAACATGCAGGAGGCTACCGGCGCAAGGTCGGCAGACAAGGCCGAACAATCTCAACTTGAAAAGAACGATCTTGCGCCGGGGAGCACTCGCGGCTGCGCAGCAGCCGTCAGGCCTGCGCCCGACTGGCGCGGTATTCTCCTCCGCCTTCCACGAACCTGGCGTTCTCCTCGCGAAGCCGCGCCGCGGCCTCGTCGTAGAGGAAGGGCAGGAAGGCGTAGCGACGTCCCACGGTCACCATGGAGACAGCGTGCAACAGCGCGCAGGGGAACACCACCGCCCCCCCCGGCGGCGCCTTGTAGCTGCGCGGACCGTATTCGGGGAAACTCACCTCGCCGCCTTCGAAGTCGTCGTTGAGGTTGATCGAGACGGCGAAGCGGCGATGCGCCGTTCCCCTGGTAGTGTTGTCGCGGTGGGCGCGGAAATGGGCGTTGTCTTCGGCCGCATAGCAGCCGACCAGATAGCGCTCCATGCGCGTGACGTTGAAATTGTAGACCTTGAGGATCTCCGGCTTCACCCGGCGCAGGATCCGCACCTGGATGGTCTTGATCATCTCCGGATCGGTGACGATGCAGTCCTTGCGCCGCTTGTGGCGAGGATCCTCGACGAGGACCGTCTTGTCGCCGACCTGGCGCATGAAGCCGGACTCCTCGCCGCCGTGCTTCTCGTAGATTTCAATCAGCGCCTTGCAAAGCGCCGGCTCGAACACGTTGGGCAACACCAGGATCGGCGCCGGGATCTCGAACCCAACGAAGCGGGCCGGGGGCGGGAGGCTGCGCAGATAGGCGATCACCTCGCTCCCGACATCCGCTGCCGCTCCATTAGCTACATCGAAACGCGCCATGACGCGAAGGGTCGGGTCGAGTACCAGCCAGAAACGCCGGAACGTGGCGGGGTCGATCGTAGCGGGGTCGCGGGGCAGCGCCCCGAACTCCCGGCTGACCGCGCCGTCGAAGTCCCACAAGAAGCGGATGCCGGGGATGGCCTCGCGCACACGCCCGAGTGACTCGTCCTCGGGGTCGATGCTGACGCCGAAGAAGCAGACGTTTTCATCGTCGAACAGCTGCCGGTCGGCCTGGATGGCGCGCAGCGCCGCGTGCCCCTCCGGATGCGCCGCCGACCCGTGGAAACAGAGCACTACGTAGCGCCCGCCCGTAGAATTGAACGCATAGTTCGGGTTGCCGCTCGTACGCTGCACGAACCACGGTACCGGATCGCCAGCCTGGAAATCGGCATAGCGTAGCTGATTGCCCTGCGCAGCAGTCATCCTCGCCCTCCCCAAACCACCATATCGTCACCGATCGACGCGTCATATGCAACGCGGTCGTCGTGCCGAGGCGTGACGTCCGGATAACACTTGCGTAAGTCGCTCGGTCACGCGGAAACTCGCCCTTCCCCAACCTCGGATGCTTACCACGGCGACAGCCGACCGGTATGAATCTTCATGGGTTACCGTCGGGAGGAAAGCGGATGAGCGCAAGTCCAAGCTTTTCGTTGAACCACATGGTCGCGCCAGCCCTGTCGCCCGAGCGCTTCTTCGGCCTTTGCAGGAAGGTCGGGGCGGAGGGAGCCGAGATCCGCAACGATCTTGCTAGCAACGCCATCCTGGACGGAACCCCTGCCCGCTCGATCCGGGAGATAGCGGCAGATCACGGCGTTTCCCTCATCAGCATCAACGCCCTGCAGCGCTTCAACGAGTGGACGCGCGAACGCGAGGCAGAGGCGACAGCCCTGGCCGGCTATGCCCACGATGCCGGCGCGGCGGCGCTCGTACTGGTTCCGGTGAACGACGGCAGCGGACGGAAGCCGGGCGTGCGCCGCAAGAACCTTGCGGCCGCGCTGCGCGGCCTGGCGCCCATCCTGGCCGATCGCGGGATCGTCGGCCTGGTCGAGCCGCTCGGCTTCGCCTCCTGCTCGCTGCGCTCGAAGCGCGAGGCCGTGGAGACGATCGAAGAGAACGGACTGGCGAGCATGTTCAGGCTCGTCCACGACACCTTCCACCATCATGTCGCCGGCGAGCCGGAGCTTTTCGGGTCGATGACGGGCCTCGTGCACATATCGGGCGTGGATGACCGGTCCGTGCCTCTGGAGGAATTGCGCGATGCGCACCGCGTGCTGGTGGGCGAGGAGGACATCATCGGCAATATCGGGCAGCTCCGCACGCTGCGCGCCGGCGGCTATGACGGACCATTCTCGTTCGAGCCGTTCTCGCCGACCGTGCACGGACTGAAGGACCCGGCTGCAGCGCTCAGCCGGAGCATCGCCTATCTCGCCGCCCACGTCTGAGCGCGGGAACCTCGCCCCCTTATTCGGCCGCCTTCGGTTCCGGCACCTGCGTCGTCTTCCAGTCGAGCATCGGACGGACGACCCCCTGCCACTTGCCGTACCAGCCGAAGCGAAAGTCGGAACTGTCGGCGATGTCGAAGGTCAGAATGTGCGGGCACTTCAACACCAGCTTGCCCTCCTCCCGGATCTCGATGGTGACGCGGTAGTTGCCATCGTTCATCAGATCCCCGGGGACCAGGCACTCCTCGCGATAGCTGGCCACAGCCTGCGGCTGGACCTCGCGCGTGGGTCCGGCCGAGAAGACCACGATGTCGTCGGAATCGACCAGGGACAGGCTGGCGTTAAGCCGCGCGCCGGGGACGTGGTTGTCGTACTCGAAGAAAATCCTGAACGGCATGCGGGTATCCATGGGTGCGCCCGGCGCCAGCTCCGTCATGGGCTGGACGCAAGCGCGCCGTAGCCGGATCCGGGCATTCCCCGGCGCCGTCTCGGGGTCGATCCACACCCGGTCGCCCTCCCGCTGCAGATGCCCGACCCGCATGAACGCCTTCACCACATCGGCGGACGACCCGTCGGAGACGATGCGGCCGTGGTCGATCCAGATGGTGCGCGGGCAGATCGACTGCACGGCCACCAGATTGTGGCTGACGAAGATGATGGTCTTGCCCGCGCCGGCAATCTTGTCGACGCGCGACAGGCATTTTCGCTGGAACCGGACGTCGCCTACCGCCAGCACCTCGTCGATCAGGAGGATGTCGACGTCGAGGTGCGCCGCTACGGCGAAGGCGAGCCGCATGTACATCCCGCTCGAATAGCGCTTCACCGGCGTGTCGATGAAATCGCCGATCTCGGAAAAGGCGACGATCTCGTCGTAGCGTCGCATGATTTCGGCGCGGGTCATGCCGAGGATCGCACCGCTGAGAAAGATGTTGTCGCGGCCGGTGAGCTCCGGGTGGAAGCCGGTGCCCACCTCCAGCAGCGAGCCAATGCGGCCGCGGAAACGAAGCTCGCCCTCGGTCGGCTCGGTGATGCGCGAGAGGATCTTCAGGAGCGTGCTCTTGCCGGCCCCGTTGTCCCCGATGATGCCGACGACCTCCCCCTGCCTTACCTGGAAGGACACGTCCCGAAGCGCCCAGAATTCGCGGCGCAATGCGGTGTGGTCGTCGGCGGCGTCCCGCTGCAGCGCGTTTCGTGCGAACCTCCTGCCGGCCAGGGCGAGCGCCTCCCGCAGCGACTTGTGCGCACCGGCCTCCCCGATCAAGTAGCGCTTCGACAGGTTCCGGGCTTCGATCGCGATGGTCACGGGCGGCCCTCAGATCACATCCGCAAAGACGCGCTCGATGCGTCGGAAGACGAAGAGCGCGCCGACCAGGATCACGGTGGCCGAGAGGGCCGAGACGGCGACGAGTGCCCAGGGATCTGCAGGCGCGCCCAAGAGCGCCCAGCGGTAGCCCTCGACGACGCCCGCCATCGGATTGATGCCGAGCAGCGGCCGCACGCTCTCGGGCACCATGCTGGAGGGGTAGACCACAGGCGTGGCGAACAGCCACAACTGCGTCGCCAGCGGCACGACATGCTTGACGTCGCGATAGAGCACGTTGACGGCGGCAAACAGCGATCCCACGCCAAGCACCGTCATGACGGCGATCAGCGTGAAGGGGATCACGAAGATAACCCGCGGACCAGGCAGGATGCCCGCGAAGGCGAGCGCAATCACCAGAAACAGGAAGGCCACCGCCAAGTCGACCAGCGGCCCCAGCGACGCCGTCACCGGCAACACCAGGCGCGGGAAATAGACCTTGCTCACCATGCCGACGCTGCTGACGACGCTGTTGGCGGTGCTCGGCAGCGCCTGGACGAAATAGCTCCACGGCGTCAGCGCACACAGGCTGAATGCCCAGTACGGCATGCCCTCGGAAGGAACGGAGACCACCTTCGTGAACACGAAGGTGAAGATGATCATGGTGAAGAGCGGGGGCACGACCGCCCAGATGGCCCCGAAGAAGGTCTGGCGATAGCGGACCTTGACGTCGCGCAACACGAAGAAGCGGATCAGGTCGCGGCTATCCCAGAGCTCCCGAAGGTCCGGGGTACCCCAGCCTCTGGTTGGCCGGATGATGGTTTCCTTCATCGCATGCGTCCGATCGTGCGGGAAACGTTGCACCTGCGCATCGCCCGGTGTCCCCGCCCAGGAACTCCTCGGAACACGCTATCGAAATCCACTGCGCTTCGAGATCGCAAGGCCATTCCGAGCTTACGGCGCGACTCCGACCTGCAGTTCCCTCGTGAACCACTCGACGGTACGGATCACGCCTTCCTCGTAGCTCACCTTGCAGCGCCAGCCTGGTATGAGGCGATTGCAGCGGTCAAGGTCGGGGCGGCGATTGGACGGATCCTGGGGGACCGGTGGGTCGAACCGGATCTGGCTGCGGGGAAACATCCTGTTGATGAATTGCGCGACTTCGATCACCGAAACCTCGCGGTCGTTCCCGATGTTGAGCGGACCGGGGTGATCGACGCCGTCCAGCCAGAAGTAGCGCTCCAGGGCCTCCACGATGTCATCGATGTAGCCCCAGCTTCGGCTCTGCAGCCCGTCGCCGAAAACGGTAATCGGCTCGCCTCGCAGCGCCTGCGTGATGAAGTTTGAGACCGCTCGCCCGTCGTCCGGGCGGGTCCGCGTCCCGAAGACGTTGAACAGCCGCACCACCTTGATGCGGGTACCATACACGCGGCGGGCCTCGAACAGGATTGCCTCCACGCAGCGCTTGCTCTCGTCGTAGGAGGATCGCGGGCCCGTGCAGTCGACCGAACCGCGATAGGTTTCCGGCTGGGGGCTGACGATCGGGTCACCATAGACCTCGGACGTAGAGGTGAAGCAGAACACCCCCCCTTCCGCGAGATGGTCGAGCAGATTGAGCGTCCCAACCACATTCGCCGATACGGTGCGCAGCGGTTCCTTCATGTACCAGGGCGGGGAAGCCGGAGACGCGAGATGGTAGATCTCGTCGAACTTCTGGTCGGAGCGGAACTTCTCCACGTCCATCTCGACGAGGCTGACGCGCGGGTCCGACAGCGCGACGAGGTTCTCGCGGCGTCCGGTCCAGAGATTGTCGACGACGACGAGCTCGTCCAGGTCACCGCGACGGCAAAGCCGGTCCGCGAGGTGCGATCCAATGAAGCCGCAGCCCCCCGCCAACAAGATCCGCGTCATCTCCCCTCCCCCGCCCCATACCCGAGAATTCAGGTATTTCAGGGATGTTCACCCTTGCCCTCCGCCTAACATGTCTATTGTCGGGGCGAGAAGATCACCGTTAAGTTTACATTAAAGCGTGCAAACCACTGGGGTGGGTACGCCAAGAGCGTATGTTGGGCTTATGGTCCAGGCCAAGGTTTTGTGTAGGAGCGGGACTATCCTTTGCGTACGCTCGTGACAGTGGTGGTTCCCGCCTACAACGCCGAGGCGACCCTTGCAGAAACACTGGATTCCATAGCCAGGCAGACATACCCGAACATGGAAATCATCGTCGTCGACGATGGCTCCAAGGATTGTACCCGCGCAATCGCCGAGGATTTTGCCGCCAAGCATCCGAACACGCGCGTCATCTCTACGCCGAATGGCGGAGTTGCCGCGGCGCGCAACACCGGCATTCGCGCGGCCAAGGGCAACTACATCGCGCCGATCGACGCCGACGACCTGTGGCACCCCGACAAGACCGCGTTGCAATGCGCGATCCTGGACGCGGACCCGGAAGTCACGCTCGTCTACGCCAATCGGCGGCACATCGATCCGCGCGGGATGGTGCTGAACTCGATGCCGCCCGCAACGCTGGAAGGCTACGCCTATGTGCGACATGCCGCCTTCAACGCGGTAGGGAACGGCAGCGCCATCATGTTCCGTCGCAGCGATGCGGAGCGCGTGGGCGGCTACGATCCGCGCCTGCGTGACTGGGGCGGTCAGGGCTGCGAGGACTACCTGCTGCAGGTCCAGCTCGCGGGGCTCGGCAAGATGAGGGTCGCGCCGGGGTACCTTGTGGGTTACCGTCAGCTCGACGACGCGATGTCGCGCGACAGCCTGCAAATGCTTCGCTCGCGCGTGCTGGCGCTGCGGGTGCTGGCGCAGGATCGGGAACTGCTGCCCGACGTGATCCGCTCGATCCAGTCCGTCTTCGAGCTTCGCCTGAGCGCCTCTCTGTTCGCAAGGAACCAGCACCAGGAGGCCATCGCCAATCTGGCGAGCGCCGTGCGCGGCGTCTCGCCTTCGCTGATCTTCGAGCTCAAGGATCGGATCCGGCATCGAGTTCACCGGTTGAGACAGGCCGAGAAGCAGGAGACGTGTCCCGCTCCTGCCCGGCGCCACTTCTACGACTACGCCGCGGACGAGGACGGCGACAACTGCTATCCCCCAATGGTGATGCGGGTGTTGCGGCGCTACCTGCCATACGATCGGCAGCTCGAGCCTGTCATCCGGGTGCGATGCCAAGCGCTGCGCGAGGAAGCGGCGCGCGGCGCGCTCCAGGGCAGCTGAGCACCGCCCTCCGTCTCGGGAAGGCGCGTCTCAAGCGGGCTCCCCGTCACCCGCGCGGCTGGCGGTTATGACGGGGTAGTCCGCGAATTCCAGCCAGGCCAACGATCGAGCAAGACCCTCGCGGAAGGAAATCCGCGGTGCGTAGCCAAGATCCCGCGTGGCGCGGTCGTGGGGAAGCTTCCATGCGCAGCCATGGAGCAAGGCCATTTCCTCGCTGACGAGCGGTTCCCGCCGGGTGCGGCGAGGCCGCGGCGGCGCGGGATAGGCTCGAAAGGCGGCGTGGCCGGCGCGCAGCGCCGCGCGGACCCGGCCGGGCAGCAGGGATTTCGCCATGGCGCGCGCGGTCCCCAATGCCGACGATCGAAGACCGGGGCCCCCGACAGGCCCCGGCGCCACGTCGACGCGCAGAGGTTCGGTCCCGAGGGTTGCGGCTACGGGCTCCAGCAGATCGACCCAGCGATAGGTCTCCGCATCGCCGACTCCGTAGGCCTCGCCATCGCGGCCGCGCCCTTCCAAGGCCAGGACAACGGCATCGACCAGATTGTCGACATAGATGCCGTTGCAGATCCCCTCCCCGCCATTGACCAGAACGCCGCGACCAGCCAGCAGATCGTCGGCGAAGCCGCCGATCCAGCTCGAGCGAGGCCCGTAGACGATGCCGGGCCGGAGGATCAGCAGTCCTGCCTGCCCGTCTTGGCGCATGCGGCGCAGAAGGTTTTCGGCGCGTACCTTGGCGTTGTTGTAGGCAATCGTCTGCCGGTCCGACAGCGGGGTCTCGTCGGTGGTCCCGGGAGGCGGTGACTGGCCGTGGACCGATGCGGAACTGAGGTAGACCATGCGGCCGACACCAGCCGCACATGCGGCGCGATAGGTCGCTGCCGCCGACGCCACGATGGTGGCGGGATCGCCGGCGACCGCGTGAACCACGAGATCGCATCCGGCGAGCGCCTTCTCCAGCGCTGCCCCGTCACAGGCATCGGCGACGGCCCCGTCGAGATCGAAGCGTCGGGCCAGCGCCAGCGCTTCAGTCCTGCGCACGATCGGGCGAACCGAGAAGGTGCCGCCAAGATGCAGCGTCTCGACAAGCCGGTTGCCGATGAAGCCGTTGGCCCCGACGACCGCCACGCGCCTCGTCACGGCGTCGCCTGCTGAAAGGAGGCGCCCTGCAGCCAGGGCTGAGCGAAGGGACGGCGCTCGGCGTAGGCGCGCTCGATCAGCTCCACTACTCGAACCGCCTCATCCACCGAGACGAGTTTCCCGGCATCCCGCATCCCGACCGCAGCCGCTGTTTGTTCCGTGAAGCACGACTGGAAGTCGATGACGGAGGCGCGTCCGCTGCCCCCGGAATCCACCGCGTCGGGGCGCGCTACCAGATCGAACGGCCGGTCGCGGCCGGCATGGGACAGCTCGATCCGGTGCGGCTCGTCGACCGACCAGACGATGGTGCCGAGCGACCCGCGAATCTCATAGCGGTTAGGTCGTGCCCAGTCGCGGCTGAGGCGCAGCGTCGCCTCGAAGCCGGGATAGCGCAGAACGAGACGGCAGTTCGCCTCTACGCCGCCCATCGCGTCATCCTCGTAGGACAGGTCGGAGGGCTCACCGAACCACCAGGTCAGCAAATCGACGGCATGGGTGCCGATATCCTGGAAGACACCGCCACCCGAGACCTCCTGGCTGAAATAGCGCTGTGAGGCGACCGGCCATCGGAACGGACCACCCTCGAACCCATGGACCGTCTCGATGCGTCCGATCGTTCCCGACGCCACCAGGTCGCGTATGGCCTGCGTGGCGGGAAACCGGCGGCGCACCATGCCGACCACAAGCCTGCGCCCGGTGCGGCGGGCGGCAGACTGCAGGCGGTGCGCGGCCACGCCGGACAGGCAGAGCGGCTTCTCGCAGAACACGTCTGCGCCGGCCTCCATGCAGGCGATGGCCTGTCCCTCGTGGACCGCCGGCGGCGACGCGACGAAGACGAGGTCGGGCCGTTCCGCGAGGAGAGCCTCAAGGCCATCGGCAACCGTCGCGCCGGGGAAACGCGCCGCGACCGAGCGGGCGGCCTGCCGGTCAGGATCGAACACGGCTGCGACGGTGATCGAGCCCCCGGCGGCCAGTTCGCCAAGTGCCGGCAAATAGTAGAGGCGGGTCACCGCCCCGCAGCCGCTGATCGCCACCCGTTTCGGAGGCGCGTTCATGCTGCGCCTCGCCGGCTGCCGAAGTTTCGCACGAAGATCGACGCGGCGCGCGTGATCGTGCTGGCGGAGGCGTCGAAGAGCACGGCCTCCTTCAGATGCGCGCGCATGGCCGCGGTGTGTCCGGCTCGACCCAGGCCGCGCGCCCGGTCGAGGCATGACATCGCGTAGGTGCGCCGTGCTTCCGAGACCACCCTCGCGCGGCTCTCTTGCGGAAGGTAGGCGGCGAACATGTCGATGGCCATTCGGGTGAATGCGAGGTCGCGGGCAGAAGGGAGATGCCGGCCGGTATTGGACGCGGCATGCATGCGGTAGAATGCAAGCGGGGCGGGATCGTGCCAAATCGGATAGCGCGCGGCGATCCGAACCCACATTTCCCAGTCCTCGCTGCACGCCAGCCGGCGGTCGAACCCGCCGAGATGTTCATAGACCTCCCGCCGCACGACAATCGAAGGGGTCATGATGAGCTGTGTGGCCGCCAGCCTTTCGGCCGCCCTGGGGACAAGGCCGGCATGATCGAGGACGGTCTCGGTCTCGCTGATTGCCATGCGTTGGTCATTGCCGTCGATGTAAACGGACCGGCAGAAGGCCGCCCCGATCTCCGGACTGGTCTCAAACCCGGCCTGGAGCCTCCGGTAGAAACCCGGCGCGACGGCGTCGTCGCCATGCAGCAGATGGACGATCCGGCCGCGTGACTGCTCCAGGCAGGTCTGGAAATTGCGGATGTGACCGACGTTCTCGGCCTGCCGCACGAAACGGACGCGACCACGTCCCACTTCCTCCACCACGGCCGCAGGGTCATCCGATGAAGCGTCGTCGACGACCACGATCTCCATCCGGTCCGGCCCCTCGTCCTGGTTGAGGACGCTGCGGAGCGTTGCCCCCAGGTATCGGGCGCAGTTGTAGGTAGGGATCATCACGGACCACAGCGGACGCTCTCCCGAGGCCACCGGTGGTACGGGCTGTCGGTACCGGGCATGCGGATGGGGATCAGCGTGAGCCATGCGCAAGTACCGAAGCCTTCGCCAGCCGCAGGGCGAGCCGGACGGACTCGCGAAGGCGCACGCTGCGGCCCACGCCTCCGCTCAAGAGGCTGTCCATCCAGCACCGCCATGCCAGGCGAAGTTCCTTCCGCCGTAGGAAATCCTTGCCCCAGTCGTGGAACAGGCGCGCCTGCCCGGCTCGCGCCTCGGCCCTGAACCGACCTCCGAAACAGGCACCCATGTCGCGATAGAAGGTGCGCGTGCTTTCCAGCTTCCGCTGTTCGGAAAGGGCGCTGTAGAGCCCGTCGTCATGGAGGCGATAGCGCGCCACGATCTCCGGCTCGAACCGCAGCTCCCCCGACATGGCGCAGAGGATGTAGAGCGGCCAGTCGGTGCGCGGAAAGAAGCCATAGTACCAAGGGCCGACCCGCTCGAGCGCGGATCGCCGCATCATGCCGCCTGAGGTCGCAAAGGGATTGCCTTCCCAGATGCCCGCAATGTCCACCCGGGCAGGATGATCCGGCCGGGTCCATGGCTTGCCGGCGAGATGCCCGCCGCCGACGATCTCGGCATTGAAGAAATGCGCCGCGTAGTCCGGATTGCGGTCGAGGAAGTCTGCCTGCCGCTGCAGCTTGTCGGGCGCGATCCAGCAATCGTCGCCGTCGAGCAACGCGATGTAGCGCCCGCGAGCGGCCTTTATTCCCCGGGCCACCACCTCGTTGCTGCGCAGGTTCGCGTGCGAGTAGATCGCACGGATGCGGTCCGGATGCGCGAGCGCATAGGACCGCACGATATCGCGCGTGCCATCGGTGGAGGCGTCCTCGCTCACGAGAATCTCGACCGGGAAGGTCGTCGCCTGGGCCAGTGCGCTGTCCAGAGCTTCCTCGATGAAATGGACATGATTGTAGGTGACGATCAGCGCCGTCACGACGATTTCACGGTCCGCGACGATGTTTCCTCCCGTCATCCCCGTCCAGCGCCACCTCCAGCGCCCCGTATGATCTTCGCCAGCCTGATGGCGCGACCACGCAGCTTCCGGAAATGATTGCGGACCGCCAGACGGGTCAAGTCCACCCAATGTTGGAGCCCGCTTCCCTCGACGTAGGGCGAACGTGCCACCCTTATTTCACCGAGAAGGCGGGGGTCGGTCACACCGCTGGTACGACAGTGGTCCTCGAGCCAGGCTAGGAACGGCCCCCGCGACGAGTGGGCTGCATGGTGGCTGTACTCACCGGCGCGGGCGGCGCCGGCCGAGGTGGAGCCGGCATGCTGCCGATACCGGGCATGGCATCGCGCATGCACATAGGCAGGGTAGAGCAGGAACAGCTTCGCCCACAGTGTCTGGTCCTCATAGAGGCGGAAGCGTTCATCGAAGCCGCCGACCCGCTCGATCGCCTCGCGGCGGATGAGGACGCAGCATGTGCACGGAACCTCCCAGACGCCCGAGACGATCACCTTCCGAAGCAGGATCGTCGGCGCATAGGCCCTTCCGGCCTCCCGTCGCATGGACTGGATCCATGGCCGCGGCGCCCCTTCGTCGTTCCACCACATCGCCGGCCCGTAGACCATCGCCACGTCAGGGTGCGCGGCGAGCAGCGCCACCTCGTCGGCGAGCTTTTCGGGCTCATAGACATCGTCGGCGTCGAGGAAGGCGATGAGCCTGCCCGCGGCCATCCGGATGCCGAGGTTGCGTGCCGCCGCGGCGCCGTGGGTCGCACTGACGCGATTGTCGATGAGCCGGATGCGCGGATCGCCGCGCAGCACCTCCTCCACGATCCGCGCGCTCGCATCGGTCGAACCGTCGTCGACCACCACCAATTCCCAGTCGCGGAAGGTCTGGGTCTGCACGCTGGCGATGGCCTCACCGATGAAGCGCTCGGCGTTGAGTACCGGCATGATCACCGACACCAGCGGCATCAGGCCCTCCCCAGGACCCGCTTCACCCCGCGCCGGACGCGCCGCCGCACCAGCCAGCGCGACTGCGCGAGAAGCCTGCGCGCCACCGTGGCCACGACGCGCGGCTGCGGATCGTGTCGCAGCACATGGCGAAGGAACCACCACAGATACGCAACCTGTGGCCCGAGGTCGTCGCCCCGCCGCGCCGATATCGCCGAATGGCTGGCGGCATGCTGGCGGTACTTTGCCCAGCACTCATCCGAGACATGGACGCGTGCGCGAAGGAGGACCTTCGCGAAGAAGGCCTGGTCCTCGAACATGCCTCGAAAACGCGGCTCGAAGCCGCCGACCTGCCGCACGAGATCGGCGCGGACCAGCGCGTTGCAGGTCGTCGGCGTCTGGGCGCGATTCTCCAGCAGGATGGAGAGCAACGTCGGCGGATCGTAGTCGCGACCAGACTCGACTCCGAGATCGTAGAAGTGGTCGCCCTCTCGGGCTCCCTCGCGCCAGCTGTGCCAGATCAGCGTGCGACCATAGATCATGCCGAGCGAAGGCCGTGCGTCCATCACCGCGACCTGCTCTTCCAGCTTGCGGGGAAGCCAGACATCGTCGCAATCCAGGAAGGCGATGTAGCGGCCCCTCGCCGCGGCGATGCCGAGATTGCGCGTGGCGCTCATGCCGTGGTTGCCGAAGTCCGGGTGGCGCAGGCAGCGGATACGGCCGGGGTGGCGCGCGGCATAGGCCGATGCGATCTCCAGGCTGGCGTCGCGCGAACCGTCGTCTGCGATCAGCAGCTCCCAGTCGTCGAGGGTCTGGGCGAGCACGCTTTCGATGGCTTCCGCGAGGAAGGCTGCCCCGTTGTAGACGATGATGACGGCGGAGACGCTCGGCTCACCCATGGGACGCCAGCCTGCGGGCAAGAGCCTCCGCAGGCTCCTCCACCGCCTGGATGCGGGGAAGGCGCAGGCGGTCCATTCCGCGCCCGACCGAGGACGGATGCGTCGTGCAGGCGCCGGCGCGAACGAAACGGCCGGCAACGCGCACCGTGGCGGCATCCGCGTCGCCATATGGATAGGCGAAGGTGGTGACCGGGCGTCCGAACAGCGCGCTGGCGCCACGAACGCTGCCCTCGATCTCAGCTACCTTGTCAGCGTCGGACAGCGTCGGCAGCGAGGGATGGGTCATCGTGTGCGCGCCCGCATCGATGAAGCCCGGCTCCAGGAACCGGGTGCATTGCGCCTCCGTCATGCAGCGTTCGGCAGCCGGCGCCTCGGCAGGGATGCCGGCCCAATCGAGCAGCCGGTCGAGCATGTCGCGGCGCACCGGCGCTTCGGCGGTCCTCAGCGTCGCCCAGACGTCGAGATGCACCGCCTCCCGACCCGATGTCGGTACCGTCCAGGAAAGACGGCGGCCCGGCCCCGGCAACTCCAGCCGCTCGGGCAGGTCCGGCGTCTCCAGGAAGATTCGGGTGACGGTATCCCACCAGAACGCGGCCGGATCGCCGATCAGGCCGGGACACAGAAACATCGTAGCCGGACAGCCGTGCTTTTCCAGCACCGGCCGGCCGTTGTTCAGCACGTCGACATAGCCGTCGTCAAAGGTGACCGCCGCAATGCCGCCTGCCGGCAGGCCGCGCTCGAGGCGATCGATCAGCCAGGAGAGCGGCACCAGCTCGCGTTCCTGCTTCAGCATCTCCACTTGCCGCTCGAAGGTCGCGGGCGACACGGCGATCTGCCAGGGGTCGTGCATCGGCGTTGCGATGCGATGGTACATCAGAATCACCGGCCGCCGGACGCGGGCTACCCGCCGTATCAGGGCGAGGCCCTTGCCCAGCAGCCGGCGCCCCCTCACGACGCCTTCCTTGCGACGGCGGCGACTATCACCGGACAGCACGGATCCTTCACATCGAGCTGTCCCGTCCGTATCTCGTGATCGGCGAAGCCGTAGAGGAACGCCGAGGCCGCCAGCGTGTTGCCGTGGCTTTCCAGCGCAACCTCGTCCGGAACGAACGGCCCCGATAGCAGCCTTCGCAACGCGCCTTCCGAGATCGACCAGTACCAATCGTTGCCCCATTCTCCCCGGTCGATGGGACTGACCCAGGGAACGGTGACCAACAGGCTGCCGCCCGGCTTCAGGGCGCGATGCAATGCGTCTATCGCCTTGGCCATGTCGAAGATGAGGTGCAGCGTCTGGGTGAAGACGATGCAGTCGAAACGGTTCTCCGGTAGGTTGTGGTCGCCGGACAGGTCTCCCCAAAAGGCCGCGCCCTCATGGCCGGGGTAGCGATGGAAGGCTTCGGCGCGCACGATCCGGTTTGCGCCGAACCTGTTGGTGTAGGTGGTGTCGCCGATCTCGAGGACGGTTCCGCGGATTTCCTCCGCGTTGGCGGACAGGAACTGCTCGATGTAGCGCCGGTCGATCGGGCGGCCGCGGTCGAAGCCGAAGTTGGTGCTGACCGGGTCCGTACCCCGCAGCGCGAAACCGGCGTGGCGCATCCGTCCGACGGCCGTCTGCGCCCACTTGACCGTCCTGGGGAAACGCGCACGCGCCAGCCCGGCGGACTTGCGACTGCCGCGCTCGACCGCGATGCGCGCCATCGTCGCGGGCGCCTTCGCCAGCATCGGCATGGCGCGGCGGACGATCTTCAGCGGCGGAACGCCCGTGCTGTACTGCGCCTTCGCCTTGCCCAACGCCACCGCGGCATAGTAGTCGGCCCAACGCTTCAGCCCGCGCCGGCGGGCAACCTCCCAATGCGGGCGGGTCGAGGCCCATTCCTTCTGCTTCTCGAGGACGGCCTCGGCGGAGCTCAGCATCAGCGCCAGGTCGCCGGACATGTTGGAGCCGTGCTGGCGATATTCCGCAACGATTTCCGGGCCGCAGGCGACAGGATGCTCGCGCGCGAGGCGGAGATAGACGTCGTAGTCCTCGCAGGCCCTGAGGGAGCTGTCGAAGCCGCCTTTCGCCGACAGGGCCGTGCGCCGGTAGAGGACCGTGCCGTGCATGCCGACGAGGTTGCCTTCCAGGAAGCCGGCATAGGGGTCCTTGCCGGGCTTCCTCAATGCGACGTCCCTAGCGCCGCCAGGGAGCGCGCCAACGAGCCGGTACGCGCCATAGACGAAGGCGCAGGCGGGCGCTGCCGCGAACCGCTCGAGGTGCGTTTCGAGAGCGATCGGCGTCAGGCGATCGTCGGCGTCGAGGAAAAGCACGAAGGTGCCACGCGCCGCCTGCAGGCCGGTGTTGCGGGCCGCGGAAAGGCCCTGGTTTTCCTGCCTGATCAGCCTTGCGCGCGGATACAGGGCCGTGACCTCTTCGGGGCTGTCGTCCGACCCGTCGTCGACCACGATGACCTCGTCCGGCTGCCGCGTCTGCCGGAACACGCTTTCGAGCGCTTCGCTGAGGAAGTGGGCGTGGTTGTACGTCGTGACGACAACCGTCACGGTGACCTCATCGCCGATGGTCTGATCCGCAAGACCCGTCAAGGTGCTTCGCCGCCGTTTCCCCTCCCTATCGAATAGCGCCACCGCCCGCTGACGTGAACACCCAATGTCACGCAGCGTCATTCATTCCATCTTAACCCTAACTGGGTCGCGCGAGACGCCCTGGCCGGCCGCGGCGTCGCGGCCCCAGCCGGCCCCGCGATTACGCGGGGCCAGGCAAAGTATCGGGTGGGAGTCAGATCATGTAATCGCCGCCATTCGGGTTGAGCGAGGCGCCGACGAAGTAGCCGCCCTCGTCCGAGGCGAGCAGCAGGAACACCGGCGCCATTTCCGACACTTCGCCGAAGCGGCCGATCGGCAGTTCCTTGACCTTCTGGTCCAGCCATTCCTTCGGCAGCGCGTGTAGCAGCGGCGTATTGATCGGACCGGGATTGACGCAGTTCACCGTGATGCCGTCGCGCGCCACTTCGTGGGCCAAGGCGCGGGTGAAGCCCATGATGCCGGCCTTTGCGGCGACGTAGTGGGCCATCGTCGCCGTGCCCTTGTGGGCGAGCTGCGACGAGAGGCTGATGATGCGGCCCCATTTCTTGCGCTTCATCGCCGGCAGCACCTCGCGCGTGCACAGGAACGTGCCGCGCAGGTGCACATTGATCATCTGGTCCCACATTTCGGTCGACATCTCGTCGAGCGGCGATGTCGTGTCGATGCCGGCGTTATTGACGAGGATGTCGACCTCGCCGAGTTCGCCGACCAGCTTCGCGAGGCCAGCCTTGACGGACGCCTCGTCGCTGACGTCGCCGGTCGCGACCGCGGCGGTACCACCCGCGTCGGCGATCTCCTTCGCCACGGCGTTGGCGCCGGCATCGTTGAGGTCGAAAATGCCGATCTTGGCACCCTCGCTGGCGAACAGCTTCGCCACGCCCCGTCCGATGCCGCTGCCGCCACCGGTGATCACCGCCACCTTGCCGTCAAGTTTGCCCATTTTCTGCTCCTGCGTTCTGCTATGTGGATGGGACGGCGCGCGTCTTAACACCCGCCCCGAGGATGCGCTCGACCTCACCCTGGAAGCGGTCGAACTGGTCGGTGTCGTCATCGAGCCTCGCCGCCTCATCATGCCGGTAGCAGCGAACGATGTGGTCGGGCAGGCGTTCGATGGACACAAGGACACGTCCACCAACCAGATCTGACCGGCGATCGGATCCGAAGGGCACCCCGGGCCCCAACATGATCCGGGACAAACGCCGCGTCGCGGTGAACTCGTTGACCCTGCGGTCCAATGCCGTGTCGGCAACCGACATTTTCACTTTGGAGAGGTGGGTGACGGCGGGCCGGGACGACCTGCTGTCGACAATCCGTGCCGGCGCCAGGGGGCGCGCCAGAAGCTTCGCCATCGACGCGAAACAACGATCCGGCTGGTCCGCCCTTTTCTCCTTCAGTTCCCGTGCGCTCACCTCGATGCGCCCAGCCGCGCGTCGGGTTCAGGGCTAAGAATCGGGCAATTCCGATATAGCCCGACCGGCCCGCTCCTCACGCAACGCTCCCTGAACGCCACCCGCATTCTCCTCTCGAGCCGATCCACTTTGGGTCGTCTTCGAGGATTGGAGTGCTGATCACCGCCAAGTCAAACAGGCATTTTTCCAAACTGACACAGTCACGGCATCGACCCCAGGCCACGCCGCCGGCGGCCGGTCAGCCGGCCGGCGACGTCGGGGCGGGTTCGGTAGCGTTGTGCGGGGTGCGGACGGGGAAGAGGCGGCGCAGGACCACATAGAAGACCGGCGTCAGGAACAGGCCGAAGAAGGTCACACCCAGCATGCCAGAGAACACCGCCGTGCCGAGGGACTGGCGCATCTCGGCGCCGGGACCGGTCGCGATCATCAGAGGAACCACGCCCAGGATGAAGGCGAACGCCGTCATCAGGATCGGCCGTAGCCGCAATCGGCAGGCTTCCACCGCCGCATCGACGACGGCCAGGCCGCTGTCCTGCGCCTGCCTGGCGAACTCGACGATCAGGATGGCGTTCTTGGCCGCCAGGCCAACGAGT